>ENA-ORCW01000044-ORCW01000044.1-marine-metagenome-genome-assembly--contig:-NODE-44-length-241095-cov-13.192230_pt1 | contig 241095 bp, 217 predicted proteins | sample MGYA00237784_ERZ508517 | MGnify/ENA primary metagenome ERZ508517 (study PRJEB26187, sample SAMN06268979) | marine metagenome | isolation source: Tt ae E1 feedstock associated aerobic enrichment on... | reverse complement strand
CCTACGACACGGACAACAGCGATTCGCTGGACGGTCTCACGCTGGGCGGTGGCCTGACCTACTCGCTCGGTGACTACACGGCCGGCTTCGACTACGCGTGGCGGCACTTCGGTGTGCTCGGCTCGCGCAACGTCTTCTCGATCAGCCTGGGCTGGTAAGGGATGATCGCCGGAACACCCGGTTCTCACGAGCCGGGTGTTCCGGATCGACCGTGCGAGAGTACGACCTCTTGGATTCACGAGCGCGTGCAAGGAGAGCGCTACCTATGAGAACTGCCATGTGGAAAGGCCTCGTCGTAGGCGCGGCACTGGTGCTGCCGGTGGCCGCGTGCGACGTGGACAATCCGATCGACGAGGGGCAGGAGGACGTGGCCCGACTCGAGTTCGATCGGAGCTATGCGACGATCATCCCCGGTGACTCCACGACGCTGACGGTGCGTCCGCGGAATCGCTACAACGATCCGATCCGCACCTCGGTCTCGTTCTCGGCGTGCGACAGCAATGTCACGCTGAGCGATCCGATCGAGGACCTCTCGCTGGCGGGCCAGACGAGCGTGACGGTGTACGCCGGCACGACGCTTGGCTACAGCTGCGTGGTCGCGAGCGCGGGCGGGCAGCAGGACACCGTCCAGATCCTGGTCGTGCCGGACTATCTGGTTCCGGGGTCGAGCACGGCTGCGCCGGGTGGCCGCGTGGTGCTCAACCGCGCGATCGGCCAGCCGGTCTTCGACGACAACGTCGCGATCTCGGTGGACGGCTATACCGCCTTCTGGAGCCGCACGGAGAGCAGCGCGGACTCGCTGGTCTTCTGGGTGCCGTTCGGCGTGGCCGCCGGTGACGTGACGGTGGACGTGTCGAACATCGGTCCGGGCAACGTCACGATTCCGGCGACGCTCACGATTTCCGGCACGGCCACGGACCCGCACGAGCCGAACGACTACGTCTTCGGCGGTGGCGAGATCTTCCCGGTCAGCGCGCCGGAGTTCGAGCTGGTGAGCATGCTGGACGCTTCCGATACGGACGACTTCTTCGAGTTCACGCTGACGGAGGAAACGACCTTCGACATGCTGCTGGACTGGGATGATTCGAACGGGTCGGGCGATCTGGACCTGTACGTCGCGGACATCGGCTTCAACGTGGCGTACTGCACCTCGGCAACGGGTGATCACCCGGAGGACCACGTCGAGGAGTGCACGCTGCCGGCCGGTGACTACCTGATCTGGGTCACCGACTACACGCCGGGGCAGACCACGACGTACTACCTGACGATGAGCGAGCACTAGTCGTCGCTCGTCCAGCCGGACACGGAGGCCCTCTCCCGCGGGAGGGGGCCTTCCGTTTTTTCGACCCCGGTGGGACCTTAGTGCGGTGCCCGCGCGTACCTGATCGTGGCACCGGAACCTCTCGTCGAACCGCTCGCACTGCACGGAGTATCGATGGACTCGATGTACAACCTCTTCTCGGGCCTCACGATGACCGCGGCGCTCAGCCTGCTGGCCAGCCCGGCCGCCGCGCAGCAGCCTGTGGAGTTGAGCATCCTGCGTTCGCAGGCAGCGGGCGGCCTCACCGCCGTGGACGCGATCGCCGAGATCGATCCGGCGATGCTTATGGGTGGGGGCTCGTGCGACTACCGGGTGGAAGTGGCGATCCATGACTCGGCCGGGGGTGCGCCGGTTACGGACGAGTGGCAGCGTGGCGCGTCGTGCGAGAGCCTGGGCGGCGGCGCGCACATGCGGCTGGTCGACTCGTTCTCCTTTGCCGTACGGCCGGGGCGCTACGAGGTGAGCCTGACGGTGCGGCCCGGGGCCGGTGGTGCAGCCCGTACGGCCCGCGCGACCTTCCGATCGCTGCCTGCCGATGCCATGGCGTCGGATCTGTACCTCGCCCGCGAGGTTGGGTGGGCGGACAGCCTCAATGCGGGGGCCTGGGCGGTGCGCAAGGGCAGCATCGGCATCGCGGCGGAAGCGGTGATGGACGTGCCACTGAACCGTCCCTTCATCGGCTACTACCTGGAGCTGTACCCGGGGGACGAGGTCCACACGGGCGGGACCGTGGTCGGCACGATCCATCGGCGCGAGGGTGGGAGGGTCATCGACTTCCAGCTCCAGCAGGTGGACTCGCTCGTGTCGGATCGCCCGATCGCCGGCACGATGTCCGTTGCGGGGCTGCCGCGAGGGGACTACCGGCTGGAAGTGGCGGTCAGCTTCGATGACGGCGTCGAGGTCGCGCAGTCGCGCGACTTCAGCGTGGTCGAGGCGCGTCGCGCCTCGCCGGAGCCGGTGGCGCAGCCGTCGCCGGACGCGCTCCAGCGCTACTTCTCGCGGCAGGACAGCGCCCAGCTGGCGCGCTTCGACGCGCTGGCGCTGTGGCTGGAGACGGAGCAGGGCCGTGAGCAGTTCCGCTCGCTGTCGACGGACGGGCGGCGGCAGTACCTGGTGGAGTTCTTCCGCCGCGCGCAGATCACGGGACCTTCAGGTGCCACGCTGTCGGGGGAGGATGCGCTGCGCACCTACCTGACCCGTGTCACGGAGGTGGACCGCGAGTTCGGCGAGCGCAGCGGCGAGGACAACCGACGCGCGGGCTGGCAGACGGACCGTGGCCGGCTCTACATGCTGTATGGCGCGCCGGCCGACCGGATCCGCCGCCCGTTCCCGGGTAACGACAGCCGGCCGTACGAGATCTGGTACTACAACATCGGCGCGGGCTACGTCTACCTGTTCGTGGACGAGGTCGGCTTCGGCGGCTACCGGCTGCTCTACAGCACCGACCCGCGCGAGCCGACGCTGCCGGGCTGGCAGCGCCGGGCCGGTGTCGCGGCCGTGAACGAGCTGGATACCTATTACGGCATCCAGCGGGAGTTCTAGACGCCTACTCGCGCGCTGCGCAGGCGCGCAGGCCGTCGAACAGGCGCTCGAAGTGCTCGGGCCTGTGGGTGGTCATGGCGCAGAGGCGCAGCCGTGCCAGGCCCGGCGACACGGCCGGGAACACCACGGCGGAGACGAAGATGCCGTCGGCGAGCAGTTCACGGGCCCAGCGGTAGGCGCGCCACTCGTCGCCGAGCAGCAGCGGGACTACGGGTGAGGTAGACGCACCGGTGTCGAAGCCGAGCTCGCGGCAGCCGTTGCGCAGCGTCTCGGAGTTCTCGCGCAGCTGGTCCATGCGGGCGGGATCCTCGCGGATGATGCGGATCGCCTCGAGGATGGCCGCGGAGTTGGGCGGCGTGAGCGCGGCGGAGAACATGTAGGGTGCCGAGCCGTGCTGCACGTAGATCTGCAGCGCGCGCGAGCCGGCCACGAAGCCCCCCGACGAAGGGATCGCCTTGGACAGCGATCCGGTCAGGATGTCGATGTCGGCGGGGTCCAGCCCCTGCTCCTCGCAGATGCCACGGCCCGTGGGCCCGAGCGCGCCGATCGAGTGCGCCTCGTCGACCAGCAGGAAGGCGTCGTAGCGGCGCTTCAGCTCGATGATCTCGGCCATGGGCGCCTGGTCGCCGTCCATGCTGAAGACGGAGTCCACGCCGATCAGGATGCGCTGCGCGCCGCGGTTGCGGGCCTGGCGCAGCCGTCGCTCCAGGTCCTCCATGTCGTTGTGCCTGAAGCGGCGCATGGTGCAGCCTGCCATGCGCACGCCGTCGACGATGCTCTGATGTGCGTACTGGTCGAGCAGCACCGTGTCGTCGGGGCCGAACAGCGAGGTGATGGCGGCCACGTTGGCGTCGTAGCCCGAGCCGAATACGGCGGCGGCCTCCTGGCCGAGGAAGTCGGCCAGCTCGCGCTCCAGCTGGTGGTGCAGGGCGAGCGTGCCGGTGAGCAGGCGCACGCCGCCGGTGGAGGTGCCGTAGCGCTGCACCGCCTCGGTGACCGCGCGCATGATGCGCGGGTGTCCGATCAGCCCCTGGTAGCTGTAGGACGAGAACATGAGCAGCTCGCGGCCGAGCGCGGCGGACTCGGGCCCGGCGGCGCGCTCCAGCGGCAGCTGGTAGGTGTAGAGCGAGCGGGGCAGCCCGGCCGCGAAGAGACCGAACCAGCGGTGCACCGCCGGGGTGTCGAGCAGCGAACCCTGCGGGATCAGCTCCTCGGGGGAGCGTCCCTCGAAGTAGGCCTCGAACGGGTCGCGGGTGTAGCGGTCCAGCTCCGACGGATCGTTCACGCTCATCGCGGCCTGTGGTCTGCCGTGCATGGTGGTCAGCTCCCGGGTCGCAGTGCGACCTTGATCGCGCGGCTGTCGCTCTTGGACAGCGCGGTGCGCAGAGCCGCGCGGTAGTCTCGGATGTCGAACACGTGGGTGACCAGCTCGAGGCCGTCCAGCGCGCCGGCGCGGACCAGTTCGAGCGTCGCTGCATAAACGTCGCGCCGATCGCCCTTCCAGGGAACCTCTCCGTAAGCGATGACGCCGGCCAGGGCGACCTGGCGGAACCAGACGCGGGTCAGGTCCAGCGTCACCCGGGCGGCGGCGCCGACCAGCACGATGCGGCCGTCCTCGCGGGCCAGCGACAGCGCGTCCTGGAGCGACGAGGCCGTGCCGACCGTGTCGTAGACGATGGCGGGGCCGCCCTCGACGAACTCCGGCGCGAGCGAGGGCCTGTAGCGGCGAGCGCCATTGCCGGCCGCCCAGCCCCGCACTTCCTCACGGCTGCGCAGCACCGGATCGGCGCCGGCGGCGTCGGCCCGCTCCTGCTGGAAGGGATGCCGCGCCGCGACGGCGATCGGGCCGCTCCAGCCGGTCGCGCGCAGCGCCCGGATCGTGAGCAGCCCGATGGTGCCCGCGCCGATGACCAGTACGCGCTCGCCCTGGGCCGGGGGGTGCAGCAGCACGGGGCGCAGCGCCGAGGCGAACGCGTCCACCAGCACGCCCTGTTCGTCGGTCAGGTCGGGCACCGGGTGCAGCTGGCTGCGATGCGCGACAAAGCCGCCGCTCCAGCCGCCGCCGACCCGGCCGCAGTAGCCGGTCGAGAAGCCCGGCCCGAGCCCGTCGTGCGTGAAGTTGCGGCACAGCCCGTCCTCGCCGCGCGCGCAGGCGGCGCAGCGGGGCTCGATGCCGCGCTGGCGGCAGGCGAGGATCGGGTTGACAACGACCCGGTCGCCTACGGCGACGTCCTCCACCGCAGTGCCCGCCTCCGTCACCGTGCCGACGTTCTCGTGGCCGAGCGTGAAGGGGAAGCTGGTGAACGGCTCGAGCAGGAAGGAATCGTGTGCGGTGACCGCGGCCAGGTCGCTGCCGCAGACGCCGCTGAGATTCGGCCGCACGCGCACCCAGTCCAGCCCCGGCAGCTCGGGCGCCGGCGCCTGCTCGAGGCGGACGAAGCCCGCCGGTCCGAAGCCGAGGCCCGCGTTCCAGCGCGACCCGTAGCGGGCGGCGAGGTAGCGGAGCGGACGGTAGTGCAGTCGTACGGCGTCCACGGGCGATGCATGCGGGGGGAGGAATGCGTCCTGAAACATAGGCAGCGTCCGGAAGTCGCCACAACAGCGCGGCGGGCGGCGCGCGGACCGGGATGGCCACCGGCGTGCCGTGGCGGAGGTCGCGCGGCCTTGGTCGACCGGGCGGGGTCGGCTACCTTTCGGGCGTGAGTTCCCCCGCCAATCCACAGTCGACACTGCCGCCGGGCATGGACCGGCGCGGCTTCCTGCGCACGGGCGCCGGCGGCGCCGCGGCCGTTCTGCTGGCGTCGCTGCTGCCGGGCGCCTGCTCGCCCGGGTATGCCGACACGACGGGCCAGGGCGAGCCGCTGCGCTCGCTCTCGCCGCGCGAGTACGCAGTGGCGCTGGCCGCCGCGGAGGCCCTGCTGATCGGCCTGCCGGTGGAGCCGGCGCGGGTGGCGACCGCGATGGACCGCGAGCTGTCGCTGGTGGGCGGTGCGATCGAGCGGGACATGAAGACGGTGCTCACGCTGCTGGAGCACCTGACGCCGCTGGGGCTGCGGCTCTCGCCGTTCAGCCGCCTCTCGCCGGAGGCCAGGCTGCGCTATCTGGAGACGTGGCGCGACAGCCGTTTCTCGCTGCGGCGGGCGGCGTTCAACGCGGTGCGGTCCTTCGTCTACTTCTACGCCTACGCGGACCCGGCGACGTGGTCGATAACGAACTTCCCCGGACCGTGGCCGGGGCGGGTGCACATCCCGGCGACGCCGGTGGACTTCGGCGAGATCGCATGAGGACGAGCCGGTGATCATCCAGGGCACGCATGCCACGGGCGATGTTCGCGACCGCGCCGACGTGGTGGTGGTCGGCACGGGCGCGGGGGGCGGCACGCTGGCCGCCTACCTGGCGGCGCGCGGCTGGGACGTGGTCATGCTGGAGCGCGGCGGCTTCTTCCGCGCCGAGGACTTCAGCCAGCGCGAGGACGAGGCGATGGCCGCGTTCAACGGGCGGCGCGGGATGGACACGTCCGACGACAACGGCATCTTCCTCAGCTATGCGCAGGCGGTGGGCGGTACCACCGTCCACTACTGGGGCGATTCGTTCCGTACGCCGGTGGATCGGCTGGAGCGCTGGCGCGAGGGGAGCGGCATCGACTGGATGACCGAGCCGGCGCTGGCTCCGCACTTCGACGCGATCGAGTCCGAGCTCGGCATCCACATCGCCGGCGAGAACCTGTTCAACGAGAACAACCGGCTCGTGCGGGCGGGCTGCGAGGCGCTGGGCGTGCACGGCGATGCCGTGCCCACGGCCCGCGTGGACTGCATCGCCTGCGGCTGGACGCAGTTCGGCTGCGCGTACAATCGCAAGACGTCGCAGCTGATCACCACGATCCCGCGCGTTTCGAAGCGGGACGGCCGGATCTACAGCGATGCCCGTGCGGAAGGACTGATCGTGGAGGGCGGTCGCGCGCGCGGCGTGCGCGGCGTGCTGGTCGATCGGGCGACCGGCCGGGCGCGGGGTCGGCTGGAGGTGCGCGCGGATACGGTGGTGGTGGCCGGTGGCGCGCTGGGCACGGCGGAGCTGCTCATGCGCAGCCTAGACGACCCGGTGGTGGGGCGGCGGCTCTACATCAATCCGCACTACTGGGTGCTGGCCGATTTCGGCCGCGAGATCGACAACGTGACGGGCATCCCGTGCGCCTATGCGGTGCACGAGTGGCGCGAGGTGCGCACGGACCGCAACGGCGACTACGCTGGCGGAGGCTACATCATGTTGACCAGCCACCAGTCCCCGGGCATCGCCGCGGCCATGCTGCCGGAGACCGGCGCGGCGCACCTGGAGCGGATGCAGCGCTTCCGGCAGCTCGGCTCGCTGATGTCCGTGATCGACGAGGCACACCCGGGCACGGTCTACCTGGACGGCGGGCGGCACCGCGTGAAGTACCGCGTGCGCGGCGTCGATGCGCTCAAGGCGGTGGACTACCTGAAGAACGCGTCGCGCATCTTCCTGGCCGCAGGCGCACGCGAGGTCTGGATCCCCGACATCTACGGCACGGTGGTCCGCTCCGAGGCCGACCTGGACCGGCGCATCGGCGTGCGCAGCATCGCACCCAATGCGCAGTTCGCCGCGGGCAGCCACCTGATGGGCACGGCGCCGCTGGGCTCCGACCCCGAGGACTCCTTTGCGGGGCCGACCGGCGAGTCCCACCGCCTGCCCGGCCTCTACGTGGCGGACGGCGCTGCGCTGCCCGGCTCGGTCTCGGTCGACCCGTCGCTCACGATCATGGCCGTGGCCCGCCACATCGCCGAGGGCATGCACCGCAGGCTGGGCCGGGCCGGGGCGTAGACAGCGGCGAAGGACGAGAGTCCGAAAGACGATCCCCCGGCGCGAAGCCGGAGCCCCAAGCCCCAGGCCCCAAGCCCCAAGCCCCAAGCCCCAAGCCCCAAGCCCCAGGCCCCAGGCCCCAAGCCCCAAGCCCCCTAGAAGCTGATCGGCCCTTCGGGCAGCAGCGTGCGCAGCTTGGCGAGGTCGATGTTGCCGCCGCTGACGGTGACCGCGACGCGGGCGCCGGCGGGCAGGCTGATCCTGCCGGCGAGCAGTGCGGCGACGGCCGCGGCGCCGGCGGGTTCGGTCATGACCTTCGCACGTTCGAGCAGGAACAGCATGGCGCGCACGATCTCGTCGTCGCTGACGAGAACCACGTCGTCCACGACGCGCTGGGCCACGTCGAGCACGATCTGCCCGGTATTGGGCGTGGCGAGTCCGTCGGCGATGGTGCGGATGCGATCCAGCTGGACCACGCTGCCGGCGCGCATGGCGGCGTGCAGCCCGGCGGCGCCCTCGGGTTCGACGGCGATGATGCGCACTTCCGGCCGGATCGCCTTGACGGCGGTGCCGATGCCCGCGACCAGCCCGCCGCCGCCGCAGCAGACGACGATGGCGTCGACGTCGGGCAGGTCCTCGAGGATCTCGAGGCCGCACGTGCCCTGCCCGGCCATGACGTGCGGGTCGTCGTACGGGTGGATGAAGGTGTAGCCGTGCTCGGCGCGCAGCTCGTCGGCCTTGCGGAACGCCTCGACGAAGCTGCCGGCCAGCACCACGTTGGCGCCGTAGCGGCGGCTGGCATCCACCTTGGACTGCGGCGCCGTCTCCGGCATGACCACCGTGCATGGCACGCCCTGCGACGTGGCGGCGAAGGCCACGGCCTGCGCGTGGTTGCCGGCGGAAGCCGCGACCAGGCCGGACGAGCGCTGCTTCTCCGACAGGTGCAGCACCTTGTTCAGCGCGCCGCGCGGCTTGAACGAACCGGTGCGCTGGAACGACTCCAGCTTCAGGAACGTGCGTGTATCGCCGGCGATCTCGCCCAGCGTGCGGGACGAGACGAGCGGCGTGCGATGGATGCGGTCGCCGATCTGGCGGCGCGCGTCCAGTACATCCTTGTGGGTGATCATCGGCGTCAGTCTGTGCAAACGGCGGCGCGGAATGTCTGGGCCGGTACGGGAGCAGGCAAGCGCGAGGCCGCGGCCGTCAGGGCTGGAACAGTTCGCGCTGCTCGGGCGCGATGGGGCGGCGGCCGGCGAAGCCGGCGTCGATCTCGTGCCACCAGGCGATGCGCGGCTCGCCGAGCTTCCAGCACAGGTGGACGGGGCGCCCATCGAGCCGGCTGAAGAAGTCGACCAGTCCGAGGTCGAAGTCCTTGAAGTGGCAGCCGAGCGCGATCAGTTCGTCGAGGAAGCCGTTGAGCCGTCGCGAGCGGCGGTCGATGTCCCGCCGCAGCTGGTCCACCTCCCCGGGCGCCTCCTGCTGCTCGAATTCGCGCAGCCGGCGCAGCGGCTGCTGCAGGTCGCGGTACTCGTCGCGGATGTCGCGCACGATGCGACGGACGAGCGGGATGGTGCGATCGGCCTCGTCGAGGGAGAAGTAGCGCGCGCGCGCCGGCGAGTGGGACACGGTCAGCCCTGCAGCGTCCATTCGCAGGCGGGCTGGCCTCGCGTCTCACAGGCGGAGTGCACGATGCGCGCGTCGGTGTCGCCGTACTCGCGGGCGAGCGTGCGGAACGCGCTGGTGTAGAGCAGGCACGCGACGCCGCCCGGGTCCACGGCCGCCGCGATGCAGGGTGCGATGCGGACGCCGACGGGGTCGCGCAGCACTTCCACGGTGCCGCCCGCGGCCATGCGACGCGCCAGCCGCTGGAGCGCCCTGCGCAGCATGCGCCGGCGCAGCCGGCCGGGCATGATGCGGGCGAGGCGGGCGCGGCGCCGTTCGCCGCCGGCGACGAAGCGGCCGACGATGCTCTCGCCGGCCTCCTGCAGGATCGCCTCGTCGTCCGGGCGGCGGATGACCAGTCGCAGCAGATCGGTCAGTTCGTTGACCGGGACGGGGCGGCGCTTGCGGCGCGCCTCCTCGTAGCGGCGGATCTGGTTGTCGATGACGTCGTTCAGGCCGAGCCGACGCGGCAGGCTGATGGCCAGGTTCTCGTCCTCGAGCACTTCCTCGGGACGGTCGTGGTCACGCAGCGACTCGAGGATGCACAGCGGCAGCACGGCGGCGACACCGCGCGCGGCGGGCTGGGCGCCCGGTCGAATGGTTTGCGATAGCAGCATGGGTGCGTAATCTCCGGGGTGCCCCCGGCTTGGGCAATGACCGGACCAGCAACGGCGCGGTGACGGGCCGAGGCTCGCTTGTTGCACGCCGTTCCGGCCGCTCGAGGACACGGAACCGCAGGAGCGGAGATGGCCGAAGAACACTGCATCTTCTGTCGCATCATCGCCGGTGAGGAGATGGTGAGTCTGGTGCACGAGGACGAGCGCGCGCTCGCCTTCATGGACATCCAGCCCGTGAGTCGCGGCCATGCGCTGGTCGTCTCACGTCAGCATTTCCCCACGATGTTCGACGTGCCGGACGGCCTGCTGGCGCACTGCTGGGCGGTGGCGAAGCGCATCGCCGAGGGGATCAAGCGTGCGACGGGCGCGCCCGCGGTGAACGTGTTCGCGGCGGACGGCCCGGCGGGCGGGCAGGACGTGCCCCACTTCCACTTCCACCTGATCCCCGTGCACGAGGGCGAGGAGTTCCCGCTGCAGCTGCCGCCGCAGGGCGCGCCGATCCCGTCGCGCTCGGAACTGGACGTGATGGCGGCCGTCATCGGTCGCGCGATCCAGGCGGGCGCCGGCCGGTAACGGCCGGAGTGCGGCGTGCGGCGTGCCGAGTCGTCGCTGCGTCAGCCGCCCAGAGCCAAAGCCCATAGCCCATAGAGCCTAGAGCCCGGCGCCGCGGAGCCGTACCTTCATCTCCATGAAACGATATCCTGCGTTCGATCCGCCGGAGTATGTGGAGTGGCAGGCGGAGCCGGAGCTGGTGCGCGAGTTCGGGCGGCGTGCGCGCGCGGACGCGGCGCGCCGGCGCGTGGTGGACGGTCTCTCGCGCGCGGCGCAGCTGGGGCTGTACGAGGGCATGGTGCGCAACCGGCTGCACGACATCGCGCTCAAGCGGTGGGTGCGCACGGGCGTGATCAGCAAGGCGTGGCTGGGGACGGGGGAGGAGGCGACGACGGTCGGCGCGACGCACGCGCTGGACCGGGAACGGGACATCGTGGGCCCCATGATCCGCAACGCCGGTGCGTGCGCGGAGATGGGCATGCCGCTGGAGCAGTCCTTCGCTTCGTACCTGGGCACGACCGGCTCGCCGAGCGGCGGCCGCGATCTGCACTCGGGCGACCTCGGTCGCAACGTGCTGCCGCCGATCTCGCACGTGGGCGACCTGATCCCGGTGGCGACGGGCATCGCGATGAGCTTCGCGCAGCGAGGCGAACCGCGTGTGGCGCTGACCTGGATCGGCGACGGCGCGACCAAGACCGCCGCCTTTCACGAGGGGATGAACCTGGCCGCGGTGCAGCGGGCTCCGCTGATCGTGATCATCCAGAACAACCAGGTGGCGCTGGGCACGCGGCTGTCGCAGCACGGTGCCGGCCCGCTCTCGGCCTGGCCGAAGATGTACGGCGTGGCGGGTGGAGTCCTCGACGGCAACAACGTGCTGGACGTGTATGCCGGTGTGCGGCTGGCGGCGGAGCGGGCGCGCGACGGCGGCGGGCCCAGCCTGCTGATCGCGGAGACGTTCCGCATGGGCGGCCACGCCACGCACGACGAGCGGGAGGCGCGCGAGACGTTCGCGGCCGATCTGTTCAGGGACTGGGGCCGTCGCGACCCGATCGGCCTGTACGAGGCGTACCTGCAGGACCGCGACGTGGACGCCCCGGAGCTGGAGGCGATCGAGGCGCGCGTGACGAAGGAGGTGGAGGCGGCGGCGGAGCGGGCGCTTGCGGAGCGCGGCTCGATGCCCGCACCCGAGGCGGCGGAGTGGCCCGGATTCAGTGCGGGTTCGCGACAGCCGGGTCTGGCCGCGCGGCTGGACGGTGTGCGGGCGGACTGATCGGCGGGCTCAGAGCCCGACGCGGCGCACGGCCTCGAGGAACTGGTCGAGGATGCGCAGCGTGAGCCCCCAGACCACGTACTCGCCGTAGGAGAGCGACGGGAAGCTGCGGCTGCCGCCCTCCAGTTCGATCAGGATCTCGCCGGCGGCCTCGGCATCCATCAGCGCCTGGACGGGGACCCATACGGCGGCCGCGACCTCGCGCTCCTCCAGCCGGAGCGTGGGCGGATCGACGGCGAAGACGTAGGGCGCGACGCGCAGGCGCGGCAGGCGACGGCTGGCGGGCGCGACGATGGGCAGAGAACCGAGCAACATGCCGGCCTGGCCGGGGTCCACGCCCACCTCCTCCAGGGTTTCACGGCGAGCGGTGGCGAGGAGGTCGGGGTCGACGGCGTCGCGTCGGCCGCCGGGCAGCGCGACGTGACCCGACCAGGGGTCCGTGTCCTTGGCGGCGCGGCGGATCAGCAGCAGCTCCAGCGAGCGGTGAGGCCGGACGAGCAGAGAGACGGCGGCCTCGAAGCCGTCGAACGCCGCGTCCGCCGCCCCCGGTCCGGCGGGGTGGGTACGCTCCAGCTCGTCGCGTATGGCGGAAATGCGCGGATCGTCGAACACGCGGCAGAGTACGGCGGCGTACGCGTCTGCGGCAACGGAGGCGAAGGCGTTCGCGGCAACGGTGCCCGAAGCCCGCGGCAACGGAACCGAACGCGTTCGCAGGTGTCCATTCCAGAGCCGGAAACATCGCCCGCACATCCATGAAACGCATGCGCATCCCTCACCTGCTGACGACCGTTCTGCTCGCGACGCTGGTCGCGTGTGCGGACCCGGTCCAGCTGCCGCGTGCGGTGGAAGTGGTGGCGGAGGGGCGTGCGCATGCCGACCTGCTGGAGCGCCAGGCGCGCACGGGCGTGGACGCGGGGCCGCGCGTGGACCTGGAGCGGGCGTACCTGGAGCGGTTGCGGCTGGGTCTGGGCAGCCCGTTCCGTCTGATGGAGCAGGCGCTGCTGGACGACCGGCTGTCGCCGCAGCGCCGCCGTCTGGTGGCCGCCGCGCTGCTCGCGCGCACGCTGGACGGCGATCTCTACCGCATCGACCCGGCGGCGCTGGACGTGATCGTGCCGCCGTACGCGTCGGCCGATTCGGCGGTCGCGCAGCCGGCGGGCGAGTCCCACCTGCGGCTGATCCAGGAGGCGGTGCGCGAGGCGACGGATCCGCGGGCGGGTGAGCTGGCCGTGCGGCTCGCGTTCCTGATGGCGCAGGCGGACGCGACGGTGGACGCGCGGGGCGCGCGTCTGGGCATCCAGGTCGCGGGGCAGGTGCTGGACCGTGAACTGGCGCGGCGCGACGCGGCGCGGCTGCTGGCGCAGGCGCGCCGGAGCAGGCTGGATCCGCTGGCGCTGGTATCGGCGTGGCGGGCCGAACGTCGCTTCGAGGTCGAGCGGCCGCGGCTGGCGACGCCGGCGCGCGACGCCGAGAAGTACGCCATGCGGCTGGGTCCGCGGCTGGCCGACGCGCTGCGCGGCATCGCCTCCGGGGAGGGTGCCGCGCTGCGTGCCGAGACACGGCCGTCCAGCGCGCCGACGGTGTCGGCGCCCGCGGCGCGGCGGCTCCTCATGACGCTGGACTCGGCGGCGGCTCCGCCGCAGGCGCCTGTGGCGGTGACGATCGGCGCCATCGTGCGCGGCATGCCGGACGCACCGGCCGCCGACGACCCGGCCACGCCGGTCCTGGAGTCGCTGACGGACGAGGAGCGTTACGCGCTCGGCTCGGCGCTGATCTCCGCGGAGCGGCCGGAGCTGCGGCCGTTCATGTCGCGCGTCAGCGTCTGGGTGGGCACGGCGCTGCGGCCGTACGCGCAGGAGCGGGTCTGGCCGGTGGCGGCGACGGCCCCGGCGTCGCGGGAGCTGGCACGCGAGTTCGGCCTTGCCGCTGTCGATTTCGACGCGAGCGTACCGGCGGAGTGGCGGCCGCACTACCGCCGCCTGATCCACGAAGCGCTGCTGGACATGCAGCGCGTGCTGCCGGCGCTGGACCTGCGCCGGCTCAGCGTGCGCGTGGGTCCGACATCGCGCAGCGCGGCGCTGGCCGTGCACGACCCGGCTACGCGCACGATCCACCTGCCGCCCAGCACGGGTGCGGGCACGCTGGCGCACGAGATCGCGCACGACCTGGACTGGCAGGTGGCGCTGAAGCGGTACCGCGTGCGCGGCGATTACGGTTCGGACCAGGCGGCGCGGCGCCCGACGGACCACCTGTCGGCCACGTTCCAGGGGCTGACCGGCGCGGTGCTCGTGTCGGCGTCCCCCGTGCCGATCGACCGCGCGTCGCACCAGACGCGGCCGGCCGAGGTCTTCGCGCGCAGCATCGACTGGCTGGTCGCGTCGGCGCTCGCACGAGAGGGTCGCTCCAACGGCTACCTCAGTTCGGTGCAGGACGACCTGCTGACGGGCTACGGCACCGTGATGGCGCCCGACATCACCGGCCGCGCGGGCGCGGCGCTGGTCAGCATCCTGGACGAGGTGGCGCCGCTGCACGCCGACACGCGCGCCTGGTTCCTGCGCGAGTACGGCCCGGGCCGCTCGCTGACGGCCGTGGACCTGATCCGCCAGGTGACGCAGGCGCCGGAGCGATCAGCGCGCTCCGGGGAGGTGCGGCTGCGGCTGGACGAGGCGCTGGAACTGGTGCGGCACGCCCGCGGCGATGCACTCGAGATGGGTGTGTGCACGGCCGGTTCGGCGCTGGACCCCGAGATCGTCAGCCTGCGGCGGCAGCTGGTGCAGGAGGCAGCCGAGGCGCGGGCGCGCGGTCTGGCGATGGAGGCGGCGGCGCGGTCGCTCGGGCCGGGCGGTCCGGCCTGGCTGTCGGCGCGGCTGGAGCCCGGCCCGTGGCCGGCGCCCGCCGACAGCACGCTGGCCGAGCGCGTCCGCTCGCTGGCGGAGCGTGTACGTTCGCTCGAGCCGGAGGCCGAACCGGTGGCGCGCGACCCGTTCCGCATCCTGGACCCGGGCACCGGCTGCCGCCCCGAGGGCGTGTTCGGCGACCTTGCGCGGGGAGCGGGGTAAGAGGCGGCCATGAAAGTCACCGAGATCTTCCACTCGATCCAGGGCGAGAGCACGTGGGCCGGCCGGCCCTGCACCTTCGTGCGGCTGACCGGCTGCCCGCTGCGCTGCACGTGGTGCGATACCGAATACGCGTTCGCGGGCGGCGAGCGCATGAGCGTGGACCAGATCCTCGCCCGCGTGCAGGCGATCGGCACGCCGCTGGTCGAGATCACGGGCGGCGAGCCGCTGGTGCACCGGGAGGCGTTCGAACTGATCCGGCGCCTGCTGGACGACGGCTTCACCGTGCTGATCGAGACGTCCGGCGCGCTGGACGTTTCGGAGGTGGACCCGCGCGCGCACCGCATCATGGACATCAAGTGTCCGGGCTCGGGGGAAGTCGAGCGCAACCTGTGGAGCAACCTGGAGCACCTGACGGGCCGCGACGAGGTCAAGTTCGTGATCGCGGACCGGGCCGACTACGAGTGGGCGCGCGCCGTGGTGCGGGAGCGAGGGCTGGACGAACGGGTGCGTGACGGCACACTGCGCGAGATCCTCTTCTCACCCGTCTGGTCGGGCGTGGACTTCGCGGAGCTGGCTGCGTGGATCCTGGACGACCGCCTGCCGGTGCGCTACCAGATCCAGATGCACAAGGTGGTGTGGGGGGCGACGGCGACCGGCGTGTGAAATCGGCGGTCGCGCGAGCGGGTATCCCCGGGGGAGCCTCGCTTCGGCGGGGCTCCTTCGCACATGGGGGTGGAAGCCTAGGCCGCTCTCGAGGAGTTCCTGCCGAACAGCCTGCCGAACGGGGACTCGCGCACCACGTTGCCGAGGATGAAGAAGAGGTTGGCGGGTCGCTCGGCCATGCGGCGCATGAAGTAGGGGTACCAGGCCTCCCCGAAAGGCACGTAGATGCGCAGCCGCAGCCCCTGGTCCACCAGCTGCTTCTGCAGGTCGCGACGCACCCCGTACAGCATCTGGAACTCGAAGCGTTCGGTCGGGATCGAGTGCGTGCGCATGTGGGCGAGCGTCGCGTCGATCATGGCCGGATCGTGCGTGGCGATGCCGGGATAGGTGCCGCCGTCCAGCAGCAGCTGCATCAGTTCGACGAAGTTGCGATCCACGTCCGCCTTGTCGGGGAAGGCGACGGTCTCCGGCTCCTTGTAGGCGCCCTTGCAGAGGCGGACGCGCGCGCCCAGGTCGTTCAGCCAGCGGATGTCCTTCTCGCTGCGGTAGAGGTACGACTGGATGACGGGGCCGATGCCGCGCACCCCCTCGTCCCACAGCCGCTGGAAGAAGTCCAGCGTGGGCTGCGTGTAGTCGCTGCCCTCCATGTCGAAGCGGACGAAGATGTCGTGGTGGCGCGCGCGGTCCAGCACGCGGCCGACGTTCTCGCGCAGGAACTCCTCGTCGATGTCCTGCCCCATCGCCGTCAGCTTGAGCGAGACGTTGGCGTCGAGGCCGTCGGCGGCGATGCGGTCGAGCAGTGCGATGTAGGTATCGGCGGAGGCGCGCGCCTCCTCACGGTTGCGCACGGACTCGCCGAGGTAGTCCAGTGTGGCCGTCATGCCGGCGTCGTTCAGCTCGCGCGCGGCGCGCGCGGCATCCTCGACCGTGTCGCCCGCGACGAAGCGGTGCGCGATGGTGCTGGCGAAGGGGGCGCGCGTCGCGAAGGTGCGCGCGGCCGAGCTCTCGCTCAGGCGGAGCAGTGTGCTACGGAGCATCCTCGTTCCTGCGTCTGATCGCCTGGTCCAGTGCGTCGCGCACGTCGTAGAGCGACAGCTCCATCGCGCGTGCACGAGCCTCCTCCGCGGTGGCGCCGCGCGTCACGTCCTCCGACTCGACGTGCCCCATGATGCCGGCCCCCGTCTCCGCCCAGCGCAGGAACACGAGGAACGCCACCCAGTCGCCCGCATCGTCACCGAAGACGGCGGGCTCCGTGTCCACATCCACCGTGTAGGCCTGGCCGTCCGGGCCCTCCAGCGCGACCGGCCGGTCGTGCCGCTCCATGTATCCGCCCAGCGTCAGGTCCGGCGGCGGCGCCTTGTCGGAGCCACGCGCCAGCTCGACCAGGTCGAAGTCGTCGTCCATGTGGTTCGGGCTGCGGGCTACGGGCTACGGGCTACGGGCTACGGGCTACGGTTGAAGCGGGCGGGAAGGTGGGGGCGCGAGGATCGGGCCACAAGGCAGGGCGGGCACCGGGGTGGCGGTTCCTGCACCGTTGGCGGGCGCGGCTTATCGTTCGGGCGACCGGGTGCCCGGTCGTCCGGGCACGGACCACTGAGCACAGACCACCCAGCGGCGACGACGATATGAGAGCGGCGATCTTCCACGAGAACGGCGGGCCGGAGGTGGTGCGGATCGAGGAAGTGGCGCGGCCGGAGCCGCAGGCGGGCGAGATCCTGGTGGAGGTGGCGGCGGCGTCGCTGAACCACCTGGACCTGTGGGTGCGGCGCGGGCTGCCGATCGAGACCACCATGCCGCACATCGGCGGGTCGGACGTGGCCGGCGTCGTGACGGAGCTGGGGGCGGAGGTGCAGGGCGTGGCCGTGGGCGATCGTGTCGTACTCGATCCGTCGATCTCGTGCGGCCGCTGCGAGTGGTGCCGGGCGGGGGAAGCGCCGCTGTGCCGCGAGTACCGCATCCTCGGCGAGCACACGCAGGGTGGCTTCGCCGAGTTCGTCGTCGCGCCCGCGCGCAGCGCGTTCACGCTCCCGGACGACGTGCCCTTCGAGCAGGCGGCCGCCGCGCCGCTGGTGTTCGGAACGGCCTGGCGCGCGCTGATCGGGCAGGCACGGCTGCGCGCAGGCGAGACGGTGCTCGTCACCGGTGCGTCCGGCGGCGTGGCCAGCGCGGCCGTCCAGATCGCGCGGCTGGCGGGCGCCACCGTCTACGCGGTCACCTCCACCCCGCACGTCCAGCGAGTGCGGGAGCTGGGTGCGGACGTGGTGCTGAACAGGGACGAGGTCGACTTCTCCCGCGAAATCTGGCAGCGCACCGGCAAGAGGGGCGTCGACGTCGTCGTCGACAGCGTGGGTGAGGCGACGTTCGCGCGGGCGCTGCGCTGCCTGGCCAGGGCCGGCCGCATGGTGGTCTACGGCGCGACCACGGGGCCGAAGGGCGAGCTGGACCTGCGTCAGCTGTTCTGGAAGCAGATCCGGCTGATCGGCTCGACCATGGCGAGCGAAGGCCAGTTCCGCACCGTGATGCAGCTGGTGTTCGACGGGCGGCTGGCGCCGGTGGTCGACGTGGTCTGGCCGCTGGACCGCGCCAGCGAAGCGCACGCGCGGCTGGAGGCCGGGGAGGTCTTCGGCAACATCGTCCTGACGCCGTAAGCGGTTGTCCTGTAGGTGTTTACGTACCGACGCTCCAGATGGCCCGGATTATGCCCCTCGCAGGGCGCCGAGGCTGGTCGAACGAACCTGTTTGCAGGGAGGGGCGGATGGACGTGCTACTGCTGATCGCGATCGTGCTGATCGTGCTGGCGCTGCTGGGGTTCAGCGGCATCTGGACGGCGCTGCGTGCGGCCGCGTGGTGGATCCTGGTCATCGCGATCATCATCATCGTGTTGAGCTTCATCTTCTGAAGCGCGCCCGACCCAGCGGGTGGCGTCGCGCGTCTCGTACTTGAGGAGCACGCGGCGGAAGGCATCGTCGAGGTCGATGCGCTGTTCGTTGGCGAGGGCGATGACGACGAAGAGGATATCGGCGAGTTCGAGCGCGAGGTCCTGCTCGGGCTCGCCGTCCTTCTTGGGCTTGTGGCCGTAGCGGTGGTTCAGCTCGCGGGCCAGTTCGCCGACCTCCTCGACCAGGCGCGCCAGGTTGGATAGCGGCGGCCAGTAGCCGGCGGGGAAGCGCGAGATCCAGGCGTCGACGGCCTTCTGTGCGTCGGCGATGTGCATGGGCGGGATTGTTCGCGGGCATGCCTCGCCGGCGCAAGGTCCTAGAGCCGAAGGCTGTTTCGCCCTAGCTTCCCGTCCATGCTGATCCTGATCGCGCTGATGCCGTGGGTGGTGCTGGTGGGGCTGGCGGGCGCGAGCCTGGTGCGCCGGCCGCGGTTGCGGTCGTACGCGCCGGCGGGTGCGGGGCCGCGCGTGTCGGTGGTCGTGCCGGCGCGGGACGAGGCGGGCAACATCGGCGTATGTCTGGCCACGCTGGCGCATTCGCAGTACGCGAACCGCGAGATCATCGTCGTGGACGACCAGAGCGTGGACGGCACGGCGGATATCGTGCGCGCGCTGATGGAGCGGAGCCAGGGCGACATCCGGCTGGTGGAAGGGGAGCCGCTGCCCCATGGGTGGCTGGGCAAGCCGTGGGCGTGCTGGCAGGGCTACCGCGCGGCGCGGGGCGAGCTGCTGCTGTTCACGGATGCGGACACCCGTCACGAGGCGGACCTGCTGGGGCGGGCGGTCGCGGCGCTGGAGACGGAGCGCGCGGACCTGGTCACCGTGGTGCCGGAGCAGGAGCTGGCGTCGTTCTGGGAGCGGATGATCATGCCGCAGATCCTGTTCATGCTGGGGCTGCGCTTCCGCGCGACGCGCATGAACCGGACGGGCAATCCGCGGGACGTGGTGGCGAACGGCCAGTTCATCCTGATCCGGCGCGACACGTACGAGGCGATCGGCGGCCACGAAGCGATCCGCGGGGAGGTGGTGGAGGACCTGCGCCTGGCGCAGCGGACGGTGGAGGCGGGGCGCAGACTCTTCGCGGCGCACGCCGAGGAGATGATGCAGACGCGCATGTACCGGTCGCTGGGCGGGCTGGTGGAGGGCTGGTCCAAGAACGTGGCGCTGGGTGCGCGGCAGTCGGTGGCGCCGTGGCTGCGCCCGATCGTGCCCTGGCTGCTCGTCGCGTTCCTGGTCTGCACGTGGATCGCGCCGCCGGTGCTGCTGATCGGCGCGGCGGTCACCGGCGGTGCGTCCGACGTGCTGCTGTGGAGCCTGAGCGCGACGATCCTGTCGCTGACGTTCTGGCTGATCATGAACGTGCGGCTGGGTGTGCCGTCGCTGTACTCGCTGGTCTTTCCGATCGGCGCGCTGGCGGCGGCGGCGATCGTGACGCGCAGCGCGCTGCGCGGCCGGCGCGTGGCGTGGCGCGGACGTGAATACGTGGTGGAGGAGAGCTGAGGATGGCGAGTCCTGTGACGACGACGACGACGATGCGGCCGGCGGCGGCGCGACTGCTCCGCCCGTTCGACAGCTTCTTCGCGCTGGAATCGGCCAGCGGCATCATGCTGCTGGCGTCCGCGCTGCTGGCGCTCGTGTGGGCCAACTCGCCGTGGGCGGCGTCGTACTTCAGCCTGTGGGAGACGCACTTCGTGGTGGGCGGCGGCCCGCTGGTCATCGACAAGAGCCTGCACCACTGGATCAACGACGGCCTGATGGCCGTGTTCTTCTTCGTGGTCGGCCTGGAGATCAAGCGCGAGGTGCTGGTCGGGGAGCTGGCCTCCCCGCGGCGCGCCGCGCTCAGCGTGGCCGCGGCGCTGGGCGGCATGATCGCGCCGGCGCTGCTGTACGTGCTGTTCAACGCGGGGGGTCCGGGCGCGGCGGGCTGGGGCATCCCGATGGCCACCGACATCGCGTTCGCGCTGGGCGTGCTGGCGCTGCTGGGCAGCCGCGTGCCGCTCGCGCTCAAGGTGTTCCTGACCGCAATCGCGATCGTAGACGACCTGGGCGCCGTGCTGGTCATCGCCTTCTTCTACACGGCGTCGATCGAGGCGACGGCGCTGTGGGTGGCCGCCGTGGTGATGGCGCTGCTGATCGTGGTCAACAAGTCGGGCGCACGCAGTGTGATCCCGTACGCGGTGCTGGGTCTGATCCTGTGGGTGGCGGTGCTCAAGTCGGGGCTGCACGCCACGCTGGCGGGCGTGCTGCTGGCCATGACGATTCCCGCGCGCCGGCTGATCGATGCGCCGGAATTCCTGCGGCGCGCAAAGGGCTACCTGGCCGAGATCGAGGAGGACCTGAAGCCGGGGCACAGCGCACCGACCGAGGACCAGCGGGACGCGATCCACTCGCTGGAGGTGGCAGCCGAGGAGATCGAGACGCCGCTGGCGCGGCTGGAGCACGGGCTGCACCCATGGGTGGCCTTCCTGATCATCCCTCTGTTCGCGCTGGCCAACGCCGGTGTGGCGCTGGGGGGCGACGTGGGCGCCGTGCTGGGCAGCCCGGTCACGCTGGGTGTGATCGTGGGCCTGGTCGTGGGCAAGCAGATCGGCGTGCTGGCATTCTCATGGGCCGCGGTGCGTCTGGGCATCGCGGAGCTGCCGGCGGGCGTGACGTGGCGAGAGGTGTGGGGGGTGAGCCTGCTGTGCGGCATCGGCTTCACGATGTCGCTGTTCATCGCGTCGCTCGCGTTCGCGGACGCCGCGCTGCTGGACGCGGCCAAGATCGGCATCCTGGCCGCGTCGCTGATCGCCGGGATCGCGGGCACGCTGGTGCTGGTGCGGGGCGGGAGGGGAGGCGCGGACGCCGCGCCGGCCGAAGCGGATTACGAATCGGCGTGAGGCGCTGCCGCTACGGCCCGGGATAGAACTCGGCGACACGACGCCGCGTCGCCCGTGCCTCGTCGTGACGGCCCTGAAGGGCGCGGATGTCGGCACGCAGCCGGTGCGCGTCGCGCGCGACGGGTGAGTCCGGGAAGCTGCGCACGCTGCGCGTCAGCAGTTCGTACGCGCGCCCGAGGTCGGGGCGCGGCTGGCGCAGCAGCGCCCGCCCCTGCACGTAGTCCTGCCGCCAGCGGCGCGCCACCTCGGCCATGCGCTCCGACTCCTGCGCCGCGCGGAACGGCTCGATCGCGTCCGTGCCGTCCTTCGGATGGATGGCCGGCACCGGGTCCGCGAAGAAGTCCTCCAGCGCGAGCGCGTATGCCTCCGCTTCGCGCCGGTTGTGTGCCGGATCGCGCAGGCGCGCCTCCTCATGCGGGTTCGTGAAGTAGCTCGCCTCCCCGATCACGCCGGGGATGCCGTAGCTGTGGCGCAGCACGGCGGTGCCGGCGCCGGCGAAGATCACGTGGTCCGACACGACCACCGCCTCCGCGCTGTCGGCGAAGAGCGCCGCGTTCAGGCGGCGGGCCAGGTGGCGGGCGAGCCGGACGCCGGCGGGGTTAGCCGATGCATAGCCGTGGTAGTAGACGACGGGGAAGTTGGCCGTCGGATCCGCGGTGGCGTTGTGGTGCAGCGAGACGAACGCGTCGGCGGCGACGTCGCGGGCGAGTTCGGCGCGCGCCTGCAGCCCGACTTCGAGGTCGTGCTCGCGTGTCAGCACGACGCGCGCGCCGCGCTGCTCCAGCAGGTCACGCAGCAGGAGCGCGACGCGCAGGTTCACCCACTCCTCCCGCTCGCCCGTGGGCCCGACCCGGTAGCTGTCGGTCGCCGCGGTGCCGCCGTGGCCGGGGTCCACGACGATGACGCGTCCTCGTAGTGACTGATCCTCCGTCCGCTCAGGCGGGGCGGCCGGCTGCCCGCCGTCCGCCGCGCCTGCGGCGCAGCCGGCCTGACCGGCGAGGAGGATCAGCGTGAGGAGTGGTCGGGCGGGTCTGGGTAGACGCATGGGCCGGGTTGGTGAGAGACGCGGACGGACCAATCTGTCCGCAGGCGTCGGATCCGGCACGCATGACCTCAGCCCCGGATGAAGGCGTCGAGGCAGTTTTCTCGCTTCCTGCGTTGATGCCCTACCGCCGGAGTCCCTCTTCGGGGAAGTCGGCAGGACCCCGACCAGGAGGCATGATGAGTCACGCGCGCCCCGCCTGCCCGCCGAACCCCCTTCCGACACTGCGTTCCTGCAGCCGCTCGCTGCTCGTCGGCCTGATGGCCGCCAGCACGACGGGCTGTGGCGACGACCCGACGACGAGCGTCGAGGCGCCGACCATCACCACGGCATCGCTGCCGGGCGGGCCGGTCGGCGTCGCGTATGCCCGGACGCTCGAGGCGGCGGGCGGCGACGGCCAGTTCGCCTGGTCGATCTCGCCGGGCCTGCCCGCGGGCCTGACGCTGGACGCGCTCACCGGCGAGATCAGCGGCGTACCCACCACGGAGGGTACGACGGAATTCACGGTGCAGGTGAGCAGCGCGGGCAGCACGGACACGCGGGCGTTCTCCATCACCATCGCTCCGCCCGTGGTGGCCGCCGTCTCCGCGGGTCAGGAACACTCGGCGATCCTGAGGTCCGACGGCGGACTCTGGACGATGGGCGGCAACGGCTTCGGTCAACTGGGCGACGGCACGACCACCGACCGTCTCGCGCCCGTTCAGGTGATGAGCCATGTGGCCGCCGTCTCCGTGGGGACCGGTCACACGGTGATCCTCGAGACCGACGGGACGCTCTGGGCCACGGGCCGCAATTCACGGGGCCAGCTCGGCGACGGGACCACCACGGCCAGGAGCACGCCGGTGCAGGTCGCGACAGGCGTGGCCGCCGTCTCCGCCGGGGCCTATCACACGGCCTTCCTGAAGACCGACGGCACGCTCTGGACGATGGGCTACAACACCCACGGCCAGCTGGGCGACGGGGCCAATGCAGACCGCAGCACGCCGGTCCAGGTGATGAGCGACGTCGCCGCGGTGTCTGCCGGCTACTTCCACACGACGATCCTGAAGACCGACGGCACGCTCTGGGTGACCGGCGGGAACTACTACGGCCAGCTGGGCGACGGCAGCACGACCGATCGCAGCACCCCGGTCCAGGTGATGAGCGACGTCGCCGCCGTGTTCGGCGGCGGCTGGCACACCATGATCCTGAAGACGGACGGCACGCTCTGGGGCGCGGGGGACAACGAACGGGGCCAACTCGGCGACGGTACGACGGTCAACCGCAGTACGCCCGTGCTGGTGATGAGCGAGGTGGCCGCCGCATCGGCGGCTTCGCACTCGATGATCCTGCAGACCGACGGCACGCTCCGGGGCACCGGCTGGAACGAGTACGGTCAGCTCGGCGACGGTACGCAGATCGATCGCACCGCGCCCGTCCAGGTCATGAGCGATGTGGCCGCCGCCGCCACCGGCACATACCACTCGCTGATCCTGAAGACGGATGGCACCGTGTGGACCACCGGCTGGAATCCACGAGGTCAGCTCGGGAACGGCACCACCAGCGGCCACAGCACACCGGTGCAGTTGACGTTCTGACGGCGTCCGCGATCCATGGAGGGGCGTTATCATCCTCCATGCCTTTTCCACCACCTTCGGACGAGACCGTCGCCCGTGCGACGGAATCGCTGGACCAGCGGGTGCGGCAGCGTGCGCGGGAGCTCGGCTTCGGACTCGTCGGCATCGCGCGCATCGAGTCGAGCGAGCACGCGGCCGGCTATCGCCGCTGGCTGGGGCGCGGCCACCACGGCGAGATGAGCTACCTGGCCCGCGCGGACGCGGTCGAGCGACGGCTGCGGCCAGATGCCGCGTGGCCGGCGCTGCGCAGCGCGATCGTCGTCGCGCATCCGTACGCCAACGCCGAGCCGCGCGACGAGGGCGTCGATGCGTCGAATGGCGTGATCGCGCGCTACGCGCGCGGTCGCGACTACCACCGCGTCGTGAAGAAGAAGCTGCTCGAGCTGCTGGGCTGGCTGGAGCAGGAGACGGGTCGGCGGCTGCACGCGGCGCGCGCGTACGTGGACACCGGGCCGGTGCTGGAGCGCGAACTGGCCAGGCGCGCGGGGCTGGGCTGGTTCGGCCGCAACACCATGCTGATCAACCCCGGCATCGGCTCGTACTTCTTCCTGGGCGCGCTGCTGGTCGAGCTGGAGCTGGAGCCGGACAATCCCTTCACGGCCGACCGCTGCGGCACCTGCAACGCGTGCGTGGAGGCATGCCCCACCGGCGCGCTGCTGGGCCGCGACGAGACGGGCGCGCCGGTCATGGACGCCACGCGCTGCATCAGCTACCTGACCATCGAGCAGAAGGGGCCGATCCCCGAGGCGCTGCGCCCCGCGATCGGCAACCGGATCTACGGCTGCGACATCTGCCAGGAGGTGTGTCCGTGGAACGCGCCGAAGTTCGCGCAGCTCACGGATGAGCGGGACTACAACGCGGGCTGGCGGGAGACGGAGAATCGGCCGGAGGCGCCGGCGGATCTGCCGGGGACGGAGTCGCCGTCGCTGGTCGAGCTGATGCGGATGACGCGGGAGGAGTGGGACGTGTGGACGCGGGGTTCGGCGATGCGGCGGGCGGGGTATGAGGGCTTCAAGCGCAACGTCGCGGTCGCGATGGGCAACTGGCTGGCGTCGGTGAGCGAGCCGCCGGAGGAGGCGGTGGCGGCGCTGCGGGACGCGCTGGAGGACGAGAGCGGGCTGGTGCGGGAGCACGCGGCGTGGGCGCTGGGGCGGGTCGAGTGATCCTGGGCCAGCCTCAGGGGCCGAGGACACCGATGGGAAGGACCCATACCCCGTCATCCCGGCGAAACGCACAGGGGCCGGAGCCCACGATCACACCCAGGGCGGCGATGGTCGATCCGGGAAGCTCCGGCCCGCCCTGCCAGCTCCCGACTCCAGTCTTGCACGGGTCGGCGCCTCAGTACAGGCCCCAGTACCCGATGAACAGCAGGACGGACGCACCGGCTGCGGTGGCCAGCGAGTAGTGGATCCGTCGCCACCGACTCCAGTAGCGACGGCGCCAGGCAAGCACCGCGGTGACGAGGAGTGCGACCGTGAGAATGGCGAGCAGCCATGGGACCAGAAAGACGTGGCCCGCCCCGACAACGGCACCGGCCCTCAGGATCGCGGGATTGGCTCGGAGGGTCTCGTTCACTGTCCACACGAGGCCCACGCCGAACCCGATCCCCGTCAAGGCGGCAGCGGCGACGAGCCAGGTGGCGCGGCGCTCCCGCGCCGATCTCTGGACCGCGATCCCGCGGAGCCGTTGTACCGCCCAGAGCACCGACCAGAGCAGGGCCGGCGACGCCAGGACCAGCAGCGAAAACAGGAGCCAGTTGAGCCGGTCCGACGGGCCTCCCAGCACGACCGAGGTACCGAAGCGGGACATGCCGTGCACGCGCCGGATGTCGGTCGCGAAGGGGATGGAAGCATGCTGCGCTACGCAGGCGGTGTCGGGTGATTGGCCCGGTTCGGCGAAGAACGAGGCGACGAGGTGCTGGGTGCACTCGCTTCGGCTGGCCAGCCCGTGGCCGAGTCCCTTGGCAAAAACCAGCGTCGAACCGGCCAGCCTCTCCGCGAGTTGCCGGATGTGTGAAGGAGCAACGGAGGAGTCGTGGCCGCCCGCCAGGATCAGCACAGGAATCCCCGCAGCGGAGCCGACCGCGGCGGGCGGCGGCACGTTTCGGACGGCGTGCAGGGAGTCGCACAGGGCGGGGAGACGGGTGGAGGTCCACATCGGCGCTGCCGCCCGCTGATGCAGATCACGCTCGCGAGCCGAGATGGCTTCATCCGCGGCCGGGTTCTCGACGCAGTAGGCTGCCAGGCCCGCTCCCATGTCGAGGGTGTGGGGCCGGGGCTGGTCGATGAGGGGCTTCAGCGCAAGGAGGGCTGCTTCGTTGCCAGCCGCCGCCTCCGAGATGATCAGCGGCAGGACCGGCGCGAGCCGCTCCCCGTAAAGCCCCCTCTGCATGGCGGCCAGCGCCACGGAGCGGTTCACCCTGAACGCGTCGGCGCCGCCGTCGGGTGCAGCGGGGTAGGGGATGACGACGGTCTCGCTGCCGAGGCGTTCCATCAGCCGGTCGAAGCTCTGCTCCAGCTCCGGGTACTCCCGCGCGCAGGCGGGATCGGCGGCGCACTGTGAGAACACGGCCTGGAGCGCCTCGTCCAGCGCGCGGTGGGTCGTGCGGGCAATGCCGACCGGGCTGGGCGAGTCCATGACGACCGATCGTATGGTCGCGGGAGCTCTTCGCATCAGCATCTCCGCGACGCGACCTCCGTACGAAATGCCGTAGACGTTCCACTGCTCGTGGCCCAGCAGCTGCCGCAGTGCATCGGCGTCCCGCGCGATGGCATCGGCGTTCACGGCGGCCGGATCCAGGCCAGTGGCCGACGTGCTGTCGGCGCACGCGGCGGCGGTCGCGGCGAGGCGTGAGTTCGCCTCAGCCTCGGCCATGAGCAACAGGTCGGTGGATCGGAGAGTCTCGTCCAGCGACGCGCACAAACGAGGACGGGAGTAGCCCGTACCTCGCTGGTCGGTGAAGATGATGTCGCGGTCCCGGCGCAGCTCCTCCCAGGGGGACGCGGGTAGCATGTAGGACAGGTCGTCCAGCGATGCGGACGGCCCGCCCTCGAGGTAGACGATCGGGTCCTGCCGGGGGGGCCGGCCAGTGGCTCGTGCGATCGCAAAGGGGATGCGCACGGCCGGCCCGTCGGGCGAATCCCAATTCTGCGGTACCGTCAACCACCCACACTGGACTGTGGCCGCCAGAGAGTCAGCCAGCGCCACAGGGCACGTGTTTGCCGCCTCCAGGCGCGGCATCTGTGCGTGCAGGGGCATGGCCGCGCCGCAGGCCACGACGGCCAGAAAGGCATGGAGGTAATGCGGCTGAATCATGTCCACCGTTCCCCTTCGGATCCGCTGACGGTGCGGTCGGCTGAGATGTGTATGCTGCCGTAGCGTTCGGCTTTCTTGCCGGGAGTGTTCTGTTCGACCGTCTACTGCCCACTGGCCGACGTCGGCAAAGTAGGAGTCTGGGCCACGTATCGCCCGTGGCAGTCGGCGCGGGGCGCGGCGATCCCGCGCGGGGGGTACGCGAGCACGCGCTGTGGGGATGGAGCAAGGCGTCCTCTGAAGCGCGGACATTGCGGGCAAAGGAAGCCGCATCATATCGTGGCAAACCTTCCTCTTCCCGCTCTCCGACGATACCTCATGAGACCGTGGAATCCCGCCGCGTATCCTCTCCTGCTCGTTTGCTGCCTCGCCGGCGCGACCTCCGTGGGCGCGCAGCAGTCCGCGTCGTCGCTTCCGCCGATCCGCACTTCAGCGTGGGATCTGCCGCTCCGTCAGGTGCACGTGGGGGAGCTGCACCGGAGCTTCCGCGTGTACGTTCCCGATCGGCTGGCGGCGAGTCCAGGGCTCGTCATCGCACTTCACGGGTCCATCGGTGACGCGAGCCAGGCCCGCTTCGCCGTGGGCACCGAGCTGGAAAGGCTCGCGGACGCACAGAACTACGTCGTGGCGTACCCGAACGGCCTGGGCGGCTGGAACGGTTGCCGGCGGGGGTCGCTGAATCCGGCGAGCGTGAACGGTGTGGACGACGTGGCCTTCATGGAGGCGCTCGTGAACGACCTCGTGGCGGCGTACGGCGTCGATCGGCGGAAGCTCTTCGCGCTGGGCTATTCCGGAGGCGGACACCTGGTGTACCGCCTGGCGCTGGAGCGTCCGCACCTGATGGCTGCCCATGCGGCGATGGTGATGATCCTCCCCGCGGAGGAGAGCATGGAGTGCGAGCCGTCGGGGGAAGCGGTTTCGATCCTGATCATGAACGGCACGGCGGATCCCAGCGTTCGGTTCGAAGGCGGACCGATCTACGACGAGGAGGGCGAGGAGATCGCCCGGATGATGTCGACGAACGACACGTTCGAGTACTGGGCGCGGGTGGGGGGAATGCGGCGAGCACCCCGGGTCGAGATGCTGCCGGACGTGGTCCCGGAGGACGATTCGACGGTGGAGGTGCGCTCACTGACCTCGCCGCAGCATGAGGTGATGCTGGTCGTCGTGCACGGCGGTGGGCATACGCTGCCCGGGATGACGCCCCCGCCCGGGCCGCCGAGGGCACAGAATCAGGACGTGAACGCCATGGACCTGACCTGGCGATTCTTCATGCGGCAGCTGGAGCGACAGCAAGCGGGGGCGGCCGCGCAGGCCGAGTCGTGATGCCAGGCGGGGGAACTCCCCGCCCGCGGACCGCCGGGACCCGAGCGAAAGTGAAACGCCTGCCGCCCGGACTCCGCCCGGTTCCCGCGCGACAGCCGCGAGGCGGAGTCTGCGTGCCGCGGAGGCGTCCTCCCGTATCATTCCGCCTCGCCGAATCCGTCATTCGCCGGGATCGAACCGCTCCCGCAGTGTGTTCATCTCCACGACCTGCCACCCGTCGTCGCTCTTCTGCCAGATTCGCGAGGCGGATTCCCGGATCGTGTCGCCGCGTTCGCGTATGTAGAGCTGGGTGACGAAGTCGTGCGCGAGGCCGGGAGCGAGCACCCGATGCCGGTGCACGGTTTCGACGACGTTCTTCCGCGGGAGGTGCGGGCAGAACTGATCGAGCTGCGCGCGGCTCCATTCCTCGCCGTTCTCCCAGAAGCGGATGCTGTCGTTAAGCATGGCGAGCAGCTCGGGACAATGCTCGCCGCCGCCCATGTACATGCGCTGGAACGCGCGGGTCTGCTCGACGAATTCGGCGTGGGCGCCGCTCCCGCGGGATTCGGCGGTGCACGCGGGCAGAAGCAGCGCGAGGACGCACGCGAGCCGGCGCAGGATCGTAGCGGCGTGCCTTCCAGTCGTTCGATCGTGTCGCAGGGTCAACCGAAAAGCGATCCCTCGGCGAGCGCAGGACATGTGATCTCCCTCGGAGGTGGTGAGGATCGCGGCGGCCTAGCGCGGCCCCCTCGTATGCTCCTGCGCGGAAGCGTCCGACGGGGGGCAGCGGCCCTGTCCGACGAGGGACGTCTTCACCGTCGCTGCTGAGCTGATGCAGAAAACGCGGGGGAGGATCGGGAGGATGAAGAGGAGCCCCTGGTCCGAGAGCGCTACCTGACGCGCTGGAGCCTTCCGGACGACCACTCGCCGTCCGTGAAGACCACCGCGGCCGCCCTTCCATCATCGATGTGGAAGCGGACTCTCGTCGCCGGCTGGTAGACTTCGACGAGGCGCCCGTTCTGGTAGAGCCCCTGCACGAATTCGTCGGTGCCGACGGGAATCAGGTGCATGCGATCGATTCCCGGAACGGGCGAGATCCGGAGCAGGCCGTCTTCGACCCAGATCCGGATCGGCTCCGCACCGTCGGCGTACGTCCCCTCGTACCGGCGCTTCTCCTCGATCGAAAGGCGGATCGGTTCACCCTTCCATCGGTCGGCCGAGACCGTGGGAGTGCCTCGTACGAGGCGGATGTAGGGGCGACCGAGCAGGCCTTCCCAGGCGTCGGGATCCCATCGCTCCCCGTGGAAGATCACCCGCCCCTGTCGCAGGGCATAGCGCACCCGGGCCAGGGCCGTGGGATCCTCCAGCGGATTTCCATCGAGCACGACCAGGTCGCCCGCGAGTCCGGGCGCCAACCGCCCAGTCTCGGCCTCGAGCCCGAAGAATCGCGCCGGCGCTGTCGTCAGGGAGGCGAGGATCGCCCGCGGCGTCATGCCGGCCCGGGCCATCAGCCAGTATTCGCTACGGGGATCCGGATCGGTGAGATACCCGAGGTCCGTTCCGAACAGGACCTCCCCTCCGCTCTCGCGGAACCGTCGGAGCTGCGCCTCCGCCACCGCCGAAGTGCCGAAGACCGCCAGGGTCGGAATGAGGGCGATGCCTCGCTCCACCATTCGATCCACGAGTGTGCGGTCCCAGTCCGGACTCACGTGGGTGGCGAAGACGTGCGCCAGGGCGTCGACTCCTGCGTCCAGCGCCACCCGGGTGCCGGCCTCGGTGGAGGGATGGGCCAGCACCGGCAGGCCGGCAGCGTGGGCGGCCGCCACCGCGGCGCGTGCCACCGCCAGCGGCATGATCACGATCGAGTCCGGGGACAGGGATCCGGTCATGAGCTTCACCGCATCCACCCCCTGACTGGCCCGCTCGGCCACCTTCAGACGAGCCTCGGCGGGGGTGGCGATCTCCGGCAGGTCCAGGCCGATGTGATTGCCGCCGGGCGGGTCGAACGCCGGGCCCGTGGTCAGGATGGTCGGGCCCGGCACGGAACCGCCGTCGATGCGACGGCGGATCTCGAGGGTGTTCTGGAGGTCGGACGTGTGGGGCTCCAGCACGCGGACGAAGCCCCACCGACCGAGCCCGAGCTGGAGCGCTCGAGCCAGCGCTGCGTCGGAGAGTGTGTCCGCCCCGCCTGCGAATCCGTTCAGGTGCACGTGCGTGTTCCAGAATCCTGCAGTCACGTACAACCCTTCCGCAGGAAGGACCTGCGCGTCCGCGGGCACCTGAACGGAACTCCTGGGCCCCAGGGCGGTGATCCTGCCGTTCCGGATCATCACCACCGCATCGGCCAGCGGCTGGGCGTCGGGAGACGCGATCACGGTCCCGCCCACGACGGCGACGGAACCGGTGCCCATCGCTGGATGCTGGCCGGCTGCGTGGGACGGCGCGGCGAGGAGGGAGCCCAGCCCGGCCACGACGCAGGAGGCGCGGAGCATGCAGGATATCGGCATATGCATCTGCAGAGTGCGCCTCCGCCTGTCAGGCCTCGGGAAGAGAGGCGAGGAAGCCTTCCGGCAGGCCGTCCCTTCCAGGAGCCGCCGCGCCCGGCCCGCCTCAGCCCACGGGAAAGTTCAACTGCCGGAAAATCCGCCGAAAGCGTGGCTGCTCTCGCACAGCATCGAAATCCGAATCGTTGAACACGAAGACCAGCGCGGGGCTGCCTTCCGCCTGAGCGCGCTCGAGCCACTCGACGGCCTGCGCCTCGTCGCCCGCCAGAGCGTGCAGCCGTGCGACGCGCACGGGATCCGGATCACCCGCGGAGTGGCGCAGCTCGAAGTCCAGCCAGCTCCGCCAGAAAGCGGGCATGCCGCCGCGCTGAAAAGAGGCACGCAGGCTGTCGCACTCGTCGGACGTCGCACCGCGGAGGTTCGCCACGCGCACGTAGTCCTCGACCGCTTCGTGATGGCGCCCCTGTTTCAGGTGGACCAGGCCCGGTCCGGCGGGAAGCCGGTGGCCGAGTCCGAGCGCGAGCGCATCCCGCGCGTTCAGCTTCAGCATCCGCTCGAATTGCGTGAGCGCCTCCTGGAGCAGACCGGCGTCGACGTACGCCAGAGCCAGGGTGAAGCCGATGCGGCGATTCAGCGGATCGAGGGCGACGCCGCGTGCGCGTGCCGCCACCTCGTCGGCCGGCCTGCCCGTGACGCTGTAGAGATTGCCGAGGAGGTGCCAGGCGAAGATGTCGTTCTGGTTCAGCTCGACCGCCCGCAGGAGTGCGCGCTCGGCGGCCGCGAAGTCGTAGTCGAAGAAGATCCTGATCGCCCCGACCGCGGCGTACGCTTCCCCCATCCCCGGGTCCAGTTCCAGCGCCCGCGCACTTGCGTTGCGCACTTCGGCGAGGCCCGGCTCGAGCGGGATATGACGGTAGAAGATGGCCGGGGCCAGCACCGTCGCCTTGAGCGCATGGGCGCGGGCGAAATCCGGGTCGAGTTCGAGGGCGCGATCCAGGTAGGCCCGCGCCTGTTGCAGGGCGTCGGGCGTGTAGGTGTCGCGCAGGTGCAGCGCCCGCAGGTACAGATCGTAGGCCTGCAGGTTGGGCGTGCGCTGGCTCGCCGGGTGCGAGGGAACGATCGGCAGACGCAGCTCGAGCGCATGGGCGATGTCGCGCGCGATCTCGTCCTGCACCTTCACGACTTCGTGCATCTCGCGGTCATAGTCCGCGGACCACAGGTGGTGCCCCGTTCGAGCGTCGATCAGTTGTGCGGTGATACGCAGACGGTTGCCGTCGCGGCGCACGCTGCCTTCCAGAACCGCGCTGACGTTCAGGGTGTCGCCGATGGTACGGATGTCCAGCTTCGCATCGCGCAGCGCGAAGGACGACGTGCGCGCCGCCACACTCAGCCCCGGGATGCGGCTCAGCACGCTGATCACCTGTTCACTGAGACCGTCGCTGAAGTAGTCGGTCCCGCTCTCGCCGCTCATGCTCACGAACGGCAGCACGGCGACGGACTGAGGTACGTTGGCCCGGGGCGGCCGTCGCCGGCCGGCACCGTACACCGCGCCCACGACGGCAGTCACGACCCGTTCGGCGATCGCCAGCGTCGCATGACGGGGCCTCCGCCGCGGGCGCGCCGCGGCGCGCGTCACATCGACCGGATCGCCGCCGACGATCGGCTCCGCCGCAACGTCCGGCAGCGGAATGGAGGGCGGCGCTGCCCGCGGGACGGGTGCGGAGCGCAGGCGTTCCGCGAAGGCGGCGACGTCGCTGTCCGGCTCGGCGTCGAATTCCTGCTCCAGCAGGTCGGCATGGTGGCGGGCGTGCCGAAGCGCACCCGCGCGGTCGCCCGTCGCTTCCAGGGCCCGCATCAGCCCGAGGGCGACGCGTCCGCTGTGCGGATCGTGGGTCGCCAGTGCGCGCCACCAGCCAAGCGCCGCCGCCACATCGCCCGCCGCCTCACTGCGGCGCGCCAGCTCCTCCAGCGCGTGCGCATACCTCTGCTCCACGCGCATCCGCTCGACGTCGAGCCAATGCTCGAACTCCGGTGAGTCGCTCAGGTGGAAGCCGTCCAGCAGGGTGCCGCAGAAGAGTTCCACGGCCTGCTCCAGCTCGCCCGCATCGATGCGCCGATCGAACTCGACGACGTCGCTCTCGACCGCGTCGGTGTCGAGGAGGAGATCGTCACCACGCGCATGGATGACGTTCTTTCCCAGCGCGCTCCGCAGGATGTACAGCGTGTCGGAAAGCTGATGCCGACCGCGATCCGTCGGGCTCTCGGGCCAGAGCAGGGCGATGACCTTGTCCCGCGGGACGGGCCTGCCGTGTGCCGCGGCCAGTATCGCCAGGAGCGCGAGGCGGTATCCGTGGCCGGCGCGGCCGGTCACGACGGTACCCGCTCGGCTCACGGACGGGTGACCTAGCTGCTTGAGAATGACCACGTCAGGACCCACGACAGAAACAAGAGGGCAACGCGATACAGGCGGGACAGGGTGCTCCTACGATTCGGGACGACGCTCCGTCGCGGCAAGTCTGCCGTCATCACGGGCAGGCGCCGCTCCGGCGAGCCCAACCCAGAAGGAGGCATCATGATGTTCAGGTCGCCCACAGGCAGCTCATCCATCGCGCCGCGGTCGCTGCGGCCCCTCCGCGCTTGCGCCATCCTCGTCGCGGCGGGCCTGCTGCCGCTGGCGTGCAGCGATGAAGTCTCCACGGCGCCGTCCGAAACCGGGGCCGTGGCGACGATTACGAACCCGGCGGTCATTGCGGCGACTCCGATCAGCATCGAGCCGCTGACGGGTCGCTACGCGTTCACGGACGACCTGGCCATGCAGCTGCGGCTCAAGCTGGACGGCCGGGCGACCAATGTGATCAACGTGTCCGACCCTTCCTACGCGACCACGCTCAAGATCACGGTTCAGCCGGGCGCACGCTTTCCGTGGCACACGCACCCCGGACCCGTCATCGTCACCGTAGCCGAGGGAACGCTCACCATCATGTACGCGGACGACTGCGTCGCCCGGGAGTACACGGGAGCGATGTTCCTCGACCCGGGCAACAGCGTTCACACGGCGTGGAACCCGAACGATGTGGGTGAGACCGTGCTCTACGCCACGTTCTTCAACGCGCCGGCCAGCGGAGCGCTCACCATCCCCGTGGCGGACCAGGACGCACCGACGGCGAAGTGCGCCGCTCTTTCGGCCGTGCAGGCGCGTTGACCGGGGCGGGTGCCGCTGCCCGCGCTGGTCCGAAGTCCAGGACGACGACGCCGACGGCAGGAGCAGGCTGCCCGCCGTCGGCGGTCGACCGCGCGACGGCGCATGGTCAGGAGTTCCTTTCGTCGATCGTGACGTAGCGGACCATTCCCTTCGCGAGGTGGGGCACCTCGTCCCGTCCCGCCACGAAGCACACGAGCACGTAGTCGGCCGGCTGCAGATCCATCTCGAGCAGCGCTTCGGTGCCGGGCGACATCTCGGCCATCGCACCGGCCACGGCGGCGGGCATGTTGTCCTCGGTCGGCCGTCGCAGCCACTGCTCGAACATGTCCCTCGTGCTGCCGGGATGCAGCCGGAACATGATGACGTGATGCGCCACCGCGCCGTCGTTCGTCACGCGCAGTGTGCGCCTGCCCGGTTCGAGGACACCGTCGATGACAAAGCCGTACTCGAGCAGCCGCAGCGTCGCGTCGGGTTCAGGGAGGCTAGCCGTTGCGACATCCGTGCGCGGTCGCACGGTGAACGCGCGAGCCTGCCGGCGTCCCAGCACGTGCAGCCGCCCCTGGTCATCCGGCGAAAAGCAGACCCACGCGTAGCTGCCCGGCTGCAGGTCGAGGACGACGTCCGGGGAGCCGGTGCCGTCGTATGCGGGACCGCCCAGGTAGGTAGCCCAGTCGGGCCGCGCCGTTTCCGTGCGATGCGCCTCGGCGTAGGCCTGCAGCCAGTCGTCCAGCCCATGGCCCTCGTCCAGCCGAACGACCGTGGCCGTGTGGCGGGCCGCGCCCCCGTGCTCGAGCCGCATCCGGACGAGTCCGGGCGGCAGGGTGTCGGGCGCCTCGAACGCGGAATCCGTCGCGGTGACGGTCACCAGAGGGATCGAGCCCTGGGCGCCCTCCGCGGGCGCGTCCCCCGCCGCCGCGCAGCCGAGCAGCGCGAGCAGGGGGATTCCCCGGCCGCGCCAGAGCCGGCGCGGCCGGGGACGTGCCTCCGCTGCCCCGGCGGTGGGCCGGCTCAGCACGAGACCTCCGGGTTGAAGGGCGCGAACATCCCGGCCGGGTTGTGGCGCCAGATCCAAGCGTGCAGTTCGTAGTGAGGCGGCAGGCCGTGCGTCGTGCCCTCGGCCCGGTGGTCCTCGAAGGTCTCGCCGAACAGCGACGGCGGGTCCGGGTTCGCGGGATCCCACGCGAAGGCGAAGACCTGGTACTCCACGCCCACCAGGCGCAGCTGGCCGCTCGGAGACGGCGCGTAGAGCAGCGCCTCCGGCCGGGTCGCGTCGACGGCACCGTCGCCGTAGAGGTCGCCGCGGACGAAGTGGTAGCCCATGGCGCCCGGCGGCGCCGCGATGCACGGCGTCACCTGCTCGTAACCGGCGTCCGCGGCGGCGGCCAGGCGTTGGAAGGCGGCGGTACCCGCGCGGGCTCTGGCCAGCTCGTCTGCCGCGCGATCGAAGGCCACCGAGCGTACGGCAGGAGGCTCCGGCTGCGGGTTGAACCCGACGATGCTCAGGTCGCCCTTCAGCGTCGTGCCGGCGAGTTCGGCCCTCACGTGGGCGGGTCCCGCCGCGGCGCTGCCGTTCAGGACGACGCCGGATCGATCGACCACCCCCTGGAGGCGGAGCTCGAATGGCTCGATGGGGTCCGGCGGATGGATCTCCCAGACCTGCTCGACCTGCAGAACGTCGCCGACGGCCCGACTGTCGACGACGGTGATCGAGAGTTCGGCCGCGCCGCCGGAGAACCGGACGCTGCCGCTCATGCGCCCGTCGATGGTGCCCTGCGCCTCGAAGGGCAGGACGGTGACGGCGGCCGCCTCGGACACGGCGGCAGCCCGGGCGGCGCCGTCCGGCGCGGTGGGATCGGGTGTGCCGACGTCGTCGCAGCCGGTCAGGGGCGCGAGCAGGAGCGCGGCGAGGGGGACGAGTCGTCGGGGTGTTGCGCGCATCGATCGGGTCTCCGTGAAGAGTGTCAATGGTCCGGCCCGTCCGGACCGGGGCGGGTCCGCATATCCGCCTCGACCTCTTCCTGCGGGAGAACTCCGTTCAGGGGGCAGCGGCGGCCGGGGCCGCCGCCGCGCAGGGGCGCATCCGGGGCATGGACGCGGCGCGGCCCACCCGTTCAGCGTGGTTGGCGCGCACCGCCGCCGCCTCCTCCGCGCGGCCCTGTCGCTCGAGCACGGAGGCCAGATCGTGCAGGAGGTGCGTGCCGAACACGACCTGTACGGTCGGCAGTGGATGCAGCGTTCCGGGCAGATCGGTTTCGTGCAGCCGGAGGAACGGCGCCGCGCCGGCCGTGTCCCCCGCCTCCAGCAGCCAGTAGGCGGCCGCGATACGGTCCACGGAGGTGATGAACGGGTGCCGGGCGCCGATCCGGAACGCGAGACCGGCGTCGGCGCTGGCCAGTTCCAGGGCGGCCAGCGCGGCGCCGGCCTCCGCCGGCCGCCCTGCCGCGGCCGTCGCCATGGCCGCCAGCGAAGCGCGCAACGCCGCTCCGCCGTCGGCATCGATCGCGGCCAGGCGGCGCCGGGCGTGCTCGAGCGCGTCTCGGTCCCCCCGGGCACAGGCGAGCAGGCCGTCCAGCCACGCCAGCTCCGCGCGGCCGCCCGGGTCGCCCGCCACGCGCGCGGCGGCGTCGTGCAGGGCGGCCGCGGAATCCGGCGACAGCAGCCCCGCCCACGCGCCGGTGGCGGCCAGCCCGTACGCCCAGAGCGGAGCCTCGGGGCGGGTGCCGGCCCGCACGTACCGCCGCAGCGACACGAGCGTGCTGTCCCAGCGGCCGCGCCCTGCCCAGGAGAGCGCATCGGACCAGTGCTGGGCCGCCAGGACCGGCGGCGGCGCATCCAGCCGGCGCACCCGCTCCGCCATGTCGAGCTGCGCGCGGAAGAAGCCGTAGTTGGCGAGACTGACGGCCAGCCGTTCCGGAGCGAGCTGGCCGGAGTACCCGGCCAGCATGCGGGCCCCGAGATCGGCCGAGCCGGCATCCGGCTCCCCGCCCGTACGCGCGAGGTGGTCGAGGTAGACGTACAGGTCGAGGGTGCCCAGGCCCCATTCGTCCGCCATCAGACTGTCGAAGCGGAGCTCGTCGAGCCGCCGCAGGACCGCGCCGCTCGCCGCGGTATCCCGCTGGTGCACCGCGATCCAGAAGAGGTGGCTCCACCCGGGCACGAAGCGGGGGTTCAGCTGGACCGACCGCTCGAGGGCGCGGCGCGCCTCGTGGAACGGCTCGCCCAGGAACACACCGTTGTGAACCAGCTGGTCGCCGAGGTCGAACCAGGCGGGCCAGTAGGTGGGATGGCGCACGGTCGCCTCGCGCCTGAGAGCGAGCCCCGAGCGATTGCCGTCGGTCATGCGGGCCTCGACCAGGAGCCGGTCGGCCTCGGGCAGATCGGAGCGGTGCTCGTACACCGCCGCCCGCACCGCGCTGTCGACGGGCAGACCGTGGTAGCCGCGGGCGTACATGTAGCGCCAGTAGGCCAGCCAGAACGTGGAGTCGGCGCGTATCGCCCGCTCGAACGCGGCCGGCGCGGCCCGGAAGCGCGCGCCGGCGATGGCCAGTTCGCCGTCGACGAAGGCCTGCAGCGCGTCGATGGAGGAGGTCGCGAGCGCCGTGCGCGTGGGGAGCAGCCGGCGGTCCGAGCCGAGCGCGGCGCGCAGGAGCCCGAGCGCGGCGGAATCGGTCAGCGCCGCGAGATCGCCGGCGGGAGCCATGGCGACCGCGCGCCCGACCACCCGCATCGTTCCGGTCTCCCTCAGCGCGGCGTCGAGTCGAACGGAGTCGCCCGAGCGAGTCAGGCGCCCGTATACCAGGCGCCCCGCCCCGAGCTCCCGCGCGAGCGCCGCGCCGGCCTCGACACCCCGCTGCTCGCGTGCCGCCGTCCGGCCGAGCACGGTCAGAGGCTCGACCACGCGCAGTTCGCCGACGCCGTCCAGCCGGCTGCTCAGGGTCACCACCAGCTCGCGACCGAGACGGTGGAGTGCGCTGTCCTCGTCGACGGGCGCGAAGGGCAGAATCGCCAGCGTGGCAGCCGACGTCTCTGCCGCTCCCGAAGGATCCGCCTCGCGCAGCCCGGCGATCGCGAGGCCGGCGAGACCCAGTGTCGCGACGGCGGCCGCGATCCAGGCCGGGGCCCGGTGCCTGGACCCGGGTCGGCCGTCGGCGCCTTCGCCGGATCGCGCCGCCGCGGCGCATGCCTCCAGGTCGTGGGTGAGAGCCTCGGCGCCGGGCGGCCGCTCGGCGGGATCCCCGGCGAGGCAGCGTTCGACGAGGGCGGCGAACGGAACCGGCACGTCCGGGCGCAGGTCGCGCACCGGCACGACCGGCTGCTCGTGGATCGCCCGGATGACGGCGGCATCATCGGCGCCGCGGAACGGCCGCTGCCCGGTGAGCATCTCGTAGAGCACGACGCCGAGGGACCAGACGTCGGTCCGGTGATCCGCCGGGGCGCCGCGCGTCTGTTCCGGGCTCATGTACGGAACGGTGCCGGGCGTCGGGCCGCCCGCGGAGCCGCTACCGGCGACGGCGGCGATGCCGAAGTCGACCAGGCGCGGGCGCCCGTCCTCGGAGAGGATGACGTTGGACGGCTTCACGTCCCGGTGCACGATCCCCAGCCGGTGGGCGGCCGCGAGCGCCGCGGCGACGCGCGCGCCCAGGGCGGCGGCCTCCGCGACCGGCAGAGGGCCCAGCCGGAGCCGGTCCGCCAGCGTGCGGTCGCCGGCGTAGGCCATGATCAGGTAGAGCCGACCGTCGGCCGTCTCGCCGATCTCGTGGAGCGGGACGGTGTTCGGGTGGTCCAGGCCGCCCGCCGCCCTGGCCTCGGCGATCAGCCGATCACGCGCGGCGCCGCGCGCCGTGGTCGTATGGAGCAGCTTGATGGCGACGGCGCGTCCCAGCCGCGCGTCGTGAGCGAGATAGACCGTTCCCATCCCGCCGCCACCCAGCCGCCGGACGATGCGGTACGGCCCGATCGTTTCCGGGGCCGCGACCTCGCGCTCGGCGTCGAGGAGCGCGGCGGCGCGCTCCGTGTCCAGGGCGGTCAGGAAGTCCTGATCCGCCGTGTCATGCGCGTGGAGGAGACGTTCGAGCTCGCGCCGCAGGTGTGCATCGGGACACTCCCGATCCAGCGCGGCCTCCCGCTTCGCAGGCGGCAGGTCCACCACACGCTCGAAAAGCGCCGCCACCCGCCGCCAGCTCTCGGATGTGAACGCGCCCATTCAGCCACGGGTCAGAGGAGTCGGACCGCGACCTCTCCTGCGTGGTGCGGACCTGTCGGGGGCAGCCGGCGCGCTACTCTTCGTCGGTGGGACGCCGGAGCCGGTCGTGGAGCCATGCGCGGGCGAGCGCCCAGTCGTATTTGACGGTGCGGGGGGACACGTCCAGCGCCTCTGCGGTTTCCTCCACGCTCATCCCGCCGAAGTAGCGGCACTCCACCACGCGCGCGTGCCGCGGCTCGAGCTCGGCCAGATCCGTCAGGGCCCGGTCCAGGTCGAGGAGCTCGACGGCGAACTCGTCGGCGGCCAGCTGCACGTCCTCCAGGGGCACGGGATCCACGCCGCCGCCCCGCTTGTCGGCGTTCCTGCGCCGCGCGTGATCCACCAGGACCTGCCGCATGGCCCGTCCCGCGGCGGCGAAGAAGTATGCGCGGCCCCGGCCGCCCACCCGAGATCCCTCCACGAGCTTCAGGTAGGCCTCGTGCACCAGCGCCGTCGTCTGCAGGGTGTGGCCCGCCCGTTCACGGGCCAGCTGCCGGTGCGCCATCACCCGCAGCTCCTCGTAGATGAGGTCCACGAGCGCATCGAGAGGCACGGGCTCGCCCGTGTCCGCCGTGGCGGCGGCGCCAGTGACGCGGGATCGGAGTGACGGAGATTCCATTCGGAGTGACCTTCGGAAATCAATGTAGGAAGCGGGCACGGCGGCGCGCCACGCTCGAAGCGTGCTTCCCCTCCATCGCACCGCCCATCTGCCCCGTCCGGCTCGGGAATACGCGGGGTGTGGATCCTCCTGGAGCCGGGTGAGCGGAGTCCTGCGCGCCAGCCGGAGGGGCGCGCACGCGGGGACCCGCAGACGCTCACGCTCCCAGTGCCTGCCGGATCCCCTCGACATCGGGCGCGCCGTCCGCCCGGCACGCCCTGGCGACGGTGCCGCGGCCCGATCCCATCACGTCCTTTCCGTCCACCAGCACCGTGGGCGAGCCGAAGCGCTGGTACCGCGCGGGTGTGGCCTCGTCGTCCAGGTTCCACTCCCGCCACGCAGCCTCTCCCTCTGCGCAGCCCGTGGCCGCAGCCAGGTTCGCCCGCGCCTGCTCCGCATTGGGGCAGCCGTCGAAGTAGATCAGCTCGATCCGGTATCCACTCATCGGTCCTCCCCTGCGGGCCTCAGTAGTGCCAGGGAAAGCGGGAAAAGTCCTTGTCCCGCTTCTCGACGAAGGCGTCGCGCCCCTCCCGCGCCTCCTCGGTGCCGTAGGCCAGGCGCGTGGCCTCCCCGGCGAAGAGCTGCTGACCGACCAGCCCGTCGTCGACCAGGTTGAAACCGTACTTCAGCATGCGCATCGCGGTGGGACTCTTGGAATTGATCGTCTCCGCCCATTCCAGCGCGGTCTTTTCGAGCTCGGCGTGGGGGACGGAGGCGTTCACCATGCCCATGGCCAGCGCCTCGTCCGCGGTGTAGTCGAAGCCCAGGAAGAAGATCTCGCGCGCCCGCTTCTGCCCGACCATGCGGGCCAGGTAGGCCGAGCCGTAGCCGCTGTCGAAGCTGGCCACGTCGGGGTCCGTCTGCTTGAAGCGGGCGTGCTCGCGGCTGGCCAGCGTCAGGTCGCAGACCACGTGCAGGCTGTGTCCGCCGCCGGCGGCCCAGCCGGGCACGACGGCGATGACGACCTTGGGCATGAAGCGGATCAGCCGCTGCACCTCCAGGATGTGCAGCCGCCCCAGCCTGGCCCCATCGACCTCGCCCGCCTCTCCCTCGTACTGGTAGCCGTCGGCGCCGCGGATGCGCTGGTCACCGCCCGACGAGAAGGCCCAGCCGCCGTCGCGAGGGGAGGGGCCGTTCCCGGTGAGCAGCACGCAGCCCACTTTCGACGATGTGCGGGCGTGCTCCAGCGTGCGGAAGAGCTCGTCGACGGTCCGCGGGCGGAACGCGTTGCGGCACTCCGGGCGGTCGAAGGCGATGCGGACCGTGCGCTCGTCGACGGAGCGATGGTACGTGACGTCGGTCAGCCCGTCGAAGCCGGGGACCTCGCGCCAGGCGGACGGATCGAAGATTTCGGATACCATGGCTTCAGCAGGAGGATGGTGAGTCATGGGCGCAATCTCCATGACCGGTGCGCCCGCGGGCAACCGTGCCCGGCGGAAGGCGCTCGACGGTCGTCGGCGGGCCGTGCCGCTACCCCCCGCCCCGGCACGGGGCTGGCATGGCAGCCCGTCGCTGAGGGACCTGGAGAACCCTGTGATGGACAGGTGAGGTGCAATGCGGCTGTCGAAGCTGATTCGGGAGCGCAAGGAGGCGATCCTGCAGGACTTCGAGGACTTCGCGCGGACCCACACCGCCGCGGGGGCGTCCATGGAGGTCCGTCATCTGCGGGACCACGCCGAGAGCATGCTGGATGTGTTCGCCCGCGTGCTCGACGCGCCCGAGTCCGATCGCGAGCGGGGCCCTGGCGAGAGCAGCTATTCCCGGCGGGACGACGGCGACGCGACGGCGGCCGAGGAGCATGGCACCGAGCGGGCGCGGAGCGGCTTCTCGCTGGACGAGACCTTCGCGGAATACCGCGCGCTGCGTGCGAGCGTGATGCGCCACTGGACCGAGGCGGGCACCGGATCGGTCCGCTCCGAGATCGAGGACGTGATCCGCTTCAACGAGGAGATCGACCGGGCCATCGCGGAGTCGATCCACGAGTTCTCCAAGGCGGTGAACGGCTATCGGGAGACCTTTCTGGCCGTGCTGGGACACGATCTGCGCTCGCCCCTGAACGCGGTGCTGAACGCGTCGGAGTTCCTGACCTCGACCTCGGACCTCTCCGACCGGGACCAGCGGCTGGCCGAGGCGATCAACGGCAGCGGTACGCGCATGCGCGACCTGATCGACGACATGCTGGAGTACACGTCGTCCGAACTCGGCGCGGGCATGCGACTGCGTCGTTCCGAGGCCGACCTGGGCGGGCTGGTGGACGAGGTGGTGCGCCAGAGCGAGATCACGCACCCGGGCCGCGAGTTCCGCACCGACTGCCGCGGCGACCTGGGCGGCATGTGGGACCTGCGCAGGATCCGGCAGGCGCTCCTGAACCTGGTGGACAACGCGGTGCAGCACGGCGCCGAGGACTCCACGGTCACCGTCTCGGCACTGGGCGACGCGGTGGACCAGCCGGTGGTCCTGGCCGTGCACAACCGCGGCACACCGATTCCCGAAGGCGAGCGCGAACGCATTTTCCAGCCCTTCGAGCGCGGCTCCTCCAGCGGGGCCGACGCGCAGGCCGGCCAGGGGCGCCGGGGGCTGGGCCTCTACATCGCCCGCCGCATGGCCGAAGCGCACGGCGGGGGACTGGAGGTTCGCTCGTCCCACCAGGACGGGACGACGTTTTCGATCCGCCTGCCGCGCCAGCCGCCGGACGAGCCCACCGCCTGAGAGCGCCCCCGCACCACCCGGAGTCGTCCGGTCGCCAAGGTGCGACGCGCGGTGAGACGAACCGGCCGGGGCTGCCGCTCGATCAGCGGCAGGTGCGTCACTCCGGCGATGGACGACCGGGAGGATGATCCGACAGGCCTGCTGCCGGGTACCGGAGCGGAGGCCCGGCGCTCTGGGCGTCACGGGCGCCGTGACCTTCTCCAGACCACATCGTGAACCGAACCGAGGAGCGACGATGATCGTGCAGGTGAACTTCGGCGACGTGCAGCACAGCGATGCCATCGTGTCCTGGGCCGAGGAACGCGTACGCGCGCAGCTGGGCCATCTCACGGACAGAATGACGCGGGTCGAGGTGCACCTGCGGGACGACAACTCGCCCGCGAAGTCTTCCGGCAACGACAAGCGCTGCCTGATGGAAGGGCGCATCGCGGGGCGTCAGCCGCTGGCCGTGGAGCACACGGGCGACGACCTCTACAAGGTCATCGACCAGGCGGCGGGCAAGCTGTCCCGGGCCGTGAGGAAGGCGACGGAGCGCAGCGTCGCGCCCTGATCGGACGCCGGGCCCGGTCGGGTGTGCCCCGCACGCGGCACCCGACCGGGCGGCCGGAAACACCGCCTCGTACCCCCTGCCACGGCATCCGCGGTACCCTACTTGCACGTGCCCGGGCCGATTTCGGCTTCTACGGCTCCAACCGAGAGGACAGCATGAACATCATCTGGTGGATCGTGGTGGGTCTCATCGCCGGAGTACTGGCCAAGTGGATCATGCCCGGCAAGGACCCGGGCGGCATCATCATCACCATCCTGCTCGGTATCGCGGGCGCGATCCTCGGTGGCTGGCTCTTCTCGCTGCTCGGGATCGGCGGTGGCATCATCATCACCATCATCGGCGCCGTAATCGGCGCGCTGATCCTGCTCTGGATCTACCGCATGCTGACGAAAGGCCGACACCGCACGGTGTGAGGCGAACGCGCCGACGGGCGGCCGACAAGGCCGCCCGTCAGGCCGCGCGCCATAGCCACACCCCCAGGCCGACCCAGGCCAGGACCAGGCACGCGGCGGCGATCCAGCCGGCGATCCAGCCCGGGCCATTCTCTCCCCTCGTCTGTCGCGCCCGCTCCCGCAGTTGCTCCCAAACGTCGGCCGGCACCAGCCGGATGACGAGAGCGATGCCCAGGGGCAGCACCACCAGGTCGTCCAGATAGCCCAGGACCGGAATGAAGTCCGGGACCAGATCGACCGGGCTCAGCGCGTACGCCGCGACGGCCAGCGCCAGCGCCTTCGCGTACCACGGCACGCGCGCATCGCGCGTGGCCAGGCCGACCGCGTGAACGTCGATCCGAAGGGCCCCGGCCCATTCCCGCCACCGGTCGATCACTCTCATGGCCGCGCACCTTAGCCGCGCGCGATCCCTTGGGGCCAGCCGCGCAGGCCGTCCGATTCTGGACTCGATCCAGAATCGGCGATAGGTTGGGCGCCATGTCCGGAACGACCTCCCTCGACGCCGAGGCGCTGCTGCGGCGGCACGGCCTGCAGGTGACCGCGCAGCGGCTGGCCGTGCTGCGGGCGGTGGCGACGCGTCCGCACGGCACGGCAGACGAGGTGTGCCAGGTGGTGCGGGACGCGATCGGCTCGGTTTCGCGGCAGGCGGTCTACGATGCGCTGACGGTGTTCACGGAGAGGGAGCTGCTGCGCCGCATCGAGCCGGCGGGCTCGCCGGCTCGCTACGAGACGCGGGTGGGCGACAATCATCACCACCTGATCTGCCGCGCGTGCGGCCGCACGGTGGACGTGGACTGCGCGGTGGGCGAGGCGCCGTGTCTGACGGCGGCGGACGCGCTCGGCTTCGAGGTGGAGGAGGCGGAGGTGGTCTACTGGGGCCGCTGTCCGGACTGTGTGGCGTCCGCGCGGGGTGGCACGGGCGGGCGGCGGGACGAACCGAAAACGATACGAGCGAGAGGCACGACGTGAGCGAAGGCTTCGGCGAACACGACAAGCAGGCGACGCGCAGCACGAGCGAGAGCGAGAACCCGGCGATTCCGGCGCCGCAGCCGAAGGCGCACCGGCCGCGGACGAACCGGGACTGGTGGCCGAACCAGCTGGACCTGTCGGTGCTGCATCAGCACTCCCCGGCGGGCAATCCGATGGAGGCGGACTACGACTACGCCGCGGAGTTCGCGGAGCTGGACGTGGAGGCGCTGAAGCGGGACGTGATGGCGCTGATGACGGACTCGCAGGAGTGGTGGCCGGCGGATTACGGCCACTACGGCCCGCTGTTCATCCGCATGAGCTGGCACGCGGCGGGCACGTACCGCATCCACGACGGCCGGGGTGGCGGCAGCGACGGCTCGCAGCGGTTCGCGCCGCTGAACAGCTGGCCGGACAACGCCAACCTGGACAAGGCGCGGCGGCTGCTCTGGCCGGTGAAGCGCAAGTACGGCCGCAGCATCTCGTGGGCCGACCTGCTGGTCTTCGCGGGCAACTGCGCGATCGAGTCGATGGGGCTGGAGACGTTCGGCTTCGGCTTCGGCCGCGAGGACATCTGGGAGCCGGAGCAGATCTTCTGGGGCCCGGAGGATACGTGGCTGGGCGATGAGCGCTACAGCGGCGACCGCGAACTGAGCGACCCGCTGGGCGCGGTGCAGATGGGGCTGATCTACGTGAACCCGGAGGGTCCGAACGGCAAGCCGGACCCGATGGCGGCGGCGCGGGACATCCGCGACACGTTCGGCCGCATGGCGATGAACGACGAGGAGACGGTGGCGCTGATCGCGGGCGGCCACACCTTCGGCAAGACGCACGGCGCGGGGGATCCGGCGCTGGTCGGGCCGGAGCCGGAGGGCTGTCCGGTGCACTCGATGGGTCTGGGCTGGAAGAGCGCACGCGGCAGCGGCAAGGGCAAGGACACGATCACCAGCGGCCTCGAGGGCGCGTGGACGCCCACGCCGATCCAGTGGGACAACAGCTTCTTCGACACGCTGTTCGGCTACGAGTGGGAGCTGCACGACAGCCCGGCGGGCGCCAGGCAGTGGCGGCCGAAGGGCGGCGCCGGCGCGGACACGGTGCCCGACGCGCACGACCCGTCGGTGCGGCACGCGCCGATGATGGCGACGACGGACCTCGCGCTCATCACGGATCCCGAGTACCTGAAGATCTCGCGCCGCTTCCACGAGAACCCGGACCAGCTGGCCGACGCGTTCGCGCGCGCCTGGTACAAGCTGCTGCATCGAGACATGGGTCCGGTGTCCCGCTACCTCGGCCCGTGGGTGCCGGAGCCGCAGCTGTGGCAGGATCCGGTGCCGGCGGTGGACCATGAGCTGATCGACGAAGCGGACATCGCGGCGCTCAAGGAGCGCATCCTGTCCAGCGACCTGTCCGGGTCCGACCTGGTCTACGTGGCGTGGGGTGCCGCGGCCAGCTTCCGCGGCACGGACAAGCGCGGCGGCGCCAACGGCGCGCGCATCCGGCTGGCGCCGCAGAAGGACTGGGCGGTCAACGAGCCGGCGCGGGTCGCGCGCGTGCTCGGCGTGCTGGAGGGCATCAAGCGCGATTTCGACCAGGCGCAGTCGGGCGGCAAGCGGGTCTCGCTGGCCGACCTGATCGTGCTGGGCGGCGGCGCCGCGATCGAGCGGGCCGCGCGGGAGGCCGGTCACGAGGTGACGGTGCCGTTCACGCCGGGCCGCACGGACGCGACGCAGGAGCAGACGGACGTCGATTCGTTCGCCATGCTCGAGCCGCGGGCGGACGGCTTCCGCAACTACGTGCGGCCGGGCGCGCCGCTCTCGCCCGAGACGCTGCTGCTGGACCGAGCAAACCTGCTCACGCTGACCGCGCCGGAGATGACGGTGCTGGTGGCGGGCATGCGCATGCTGGACGCCAACCACGGTGGCGCGCGCCACGGCGTCTTCACGGAACGACCGGGCACGCTGAGCAACGACTTCTTCGTGCACCTGCTGGACGCGGGGACGGAGTGGTCGCCGTCGGAGGCGGACGACGGCGTGTACGAAGGGCGCGACCGCTCGACCGGGGAGGTGCGCTGGACCGCCACGGCCGTGGACCTGGTCTTCGGCTCCAACTCGCAGCTGCGCGCGATCGCCGAGGTCTACGGCTGCGACGACGCGAAAGGCAAGTTCGTGCGCGATTTCGCCGCGGCGTGGGCGAACGTCATGGAGCTGGACCGCTTCGACCTGGAGTGAGTCCGGCGGGAGCGGCCGGAGGAGGCGGCGCGAGTGCGCCCGCTACTCCTCCGGCCGCGCCTCCTCGGCGTGCCGCTCGACCCGCTCGGCGAACTGCTCGAGCTGGATCGGCTTGAACAGCACCGGAGCGCCGGTGGCCGCGAGCAGCCGGCCGGCCGCACTGCTGGCCGCGTCGCCGGTAAGGAACACCACGCGCCGGTCCAGGCCGGTGCCGAGGTCGCGCAGCCGGTCCAGCAGCTCGTCCCCGTCCATGCCCGGCATGCGCAGGTCGGAAACGACCACGTCGTAATCGTCGTCCCCTTCCGTCACCATCTGCAGGGCCTCCTCGCCGCTCGCCGCCTCGTCCACCACGTGGCCCCGATGCCGGCGCAGGTAGCGCGAGACCACCCGCCGGATGGCCTGCTCGTCGTCGACGATCAGCACGCGCAGCGTGCGCGTCGCGGACGGCGGGGGCGCGGCGGCCGGCGGTGCGTCCGGCGCGCTGCCGCGCGGCAGCGAGACGCGGACGCAGGTGCCGCGGCCCGGTTCACTGGAGACGTGAACGGTGCCGCCGTGCTCGCTCACGATGCCGTGGACCAGGGACAGGCCCAGCCCGGTACCCTGGCCGGGATCCTTGGTGGTGAAGAACGGGTCGAAGATGCGCTCGATGTGGGACGGGTCGATGCCGCGACCGGTGTCGGTCACCTCGACCGATACCTGCCGTCCGCGCGCCCGCGTCCGGACCGTGATGCACTTGTCGGCTGCCTGATCCACCGCGTGTTCGGCATTGACCACCAGGTTCAGGACCACCTGCTCCAGCTCGCCCCGGTCGCCCGCGATCGGCGGCAGCGTCTCGTGCAGGTCGTCGACCAGGCGGACGTCGCGCGTGGCCATGGTATAACGCCGCGTCCGCAGCACGTGCCGCACGACGTCGTTCAGATCGATGGACGCCCGCTGGCCGCACTCGTCCTGCGCCTGCCGCGCCAGCTGCCGCAGGTTCGAGACGATCTGTGAGGCTCGCATCGCCTCGCGGCGGATGGTCTGCAGGTCCTCGCGCTCCTCCTCCGTACGGTGCGCTTCCAGCAGCAGGCTCGCGAAGCCGCTGATGGACTGGAGCGGGTTGTTGAGCTCGTGCGCCACGCCGCCGATCAGCGTGCCGATGCTGGCCATCCGTTCGGCGCGGCGCAGCTGCCGGTCCTTCTCGTACTCGTCGGTGATGTCGCGGCCGACGCCGTGCGTGCCGACGATGCGACCACCCTGCCACAATGCGGACTCGGACACGCGGATCAGCCGCTTGCCGCCCGACTTCTGCACGACCCACTCGTCGAACTCGATGTGGTCGGCCGCGCCGGAGATCACGCGTTCGAAGCCCTCCGTGGCGATGTCCAGGCTCTCCGGCGCGATCACGGTCGAGTAGTGCGTGCCGATGGCGCCGCCCGGCCCGCATTCCAGCAGCGCCTCACCGGCCGGGTTGAGCTCCAGGAAGCAGCCATCCGCGTCCAGCGCGTAGATCGCATACGGCGCGTTTTCGACCAGCACGCGGTAGTGGGCCTCCGCCGCGGCCAGCTGGTCCTGCGCCTCCTTGCGCTCCGTGATGTCCTCGGTGGTGCCGACCACGCGGTACACGCGGCCGGCCTCGTCGCGCAGCGGGTAGCCGCGGGAGGATGCCCAGCGCACGGTGCCGTCCGGTCGCATGACGCGGTACTCGATGCCGCCGAACGGCGCCTCGGCCACCGCACGCATCGCGGCGCGCAGCCCCGGGAGATCCTCCGGATGGACGCCCTTCTCGAAACTGCGAGGCTGGTCGTAGAGGGTGGACAGCGGCCGGCCCCACAATTCCTCGTAGGCCGGGCTCACGTATACGGGGGTGGTGAAGGTGGGGTCGAAGACCCAGAAGACCTCCCGCACGTTCTCGGTGAAGGCCCGGAACGTTTCCTCGTTGCGGCGCAGCGCCTCCGTCGCCTCCCGTTCCGCGGTGACGTCCACCATCAGCCCGCGCAGCAGCCGCGGCTGCGTGTCCGGGACGGGCCGCATGCTGAGCTTCAGCCAGACGGTGGCGCCGTCGCTGGCGGCGGCGCGGTAGACCAGCTCGTCGTCCGTCGCGCTGGCGGCCGCGGCGCGGACCCGTTCGACCACCCGCCGGCGGTCGCGCGGGTGCACCACGTGCTCCTGCCAGAACCCTGGCGCCAGCCACGCTTCGGGTGGGTGGCCCAGCAGCGCCTCGGCGCCACGGCTCACGAACGTGAAGCGCAGCTCGGAGGCGTCCATCTCCCACGCGATGGCGTCGAGATGCTGGATCAGGTCGCGATAGCGACTGGTCGTAGGGGGCGCGGACATGGCCCGGTTCAGATGCTTCGGGAGGGGGAGGGGTGATGCGAGCGTGCAAGGTCGCGGCGATGCCGCACGATGGCAAATCGCGGCGACCTGCGTCCCGCGCGGGCGCGGCCGTCGCCGCCAGTCCGTTCAGTGCGTCGGCCCGCGGCGGCGCGGCAGGGTCTCGGGCATGCGCCACGCCACCTGCACGCCGGTCAGCAGCGTGAGCGCCGCGACCACGATGATCGCCGCAGCCATGCCGAACGCGTCCGCGAGCGCGCCCGCGAGCAGCGCGCCGACGGCATAGCCGCCGTCGCGCCAGAGTCGGTACACACCGACCGCCGAGCCGCGCCACGCCGGGTGCGCCACATCACCGATGCTGGCGAGCAGGGTCGGGTAGACCATGGCCGTGCCGACGCCGAGCAGCGACGTCGCGGCCGCCCAGGTCGCGAAGGCGGTTCCGAGCGCGATCGCCGCCAGCGCCACGCCCTGCAGCACCATGCCCCACGCGATCAGCCACTTGCGACCCCAGCGATCCGACAGCGCGCCGGTCCACAGCTGGAGCACGCCCCAGACTGCCGGATAGAGGAAGGCGAGAACGCCGATCCGGCCCACACCCAATCCGCCGGCCGCGAAGAACAGGGGGAACAGACCCCAGGCGAGCCCGTCGTTCAGGTTGTTCACCATGCCCGCGTGGCTGGCCGTGGACAGAGCCGGATGGCGCCAGCTCGCCAGGGCGAGGATTTCGCCCGTGCCGGCTTCCGGCGCGGAGGCGGCGCTCCCGAAGTCCCGCGCCTCCAGCTCGGCGAGGTGCCGCGTCTCCCGCACGAACAGCAGCGTCAGCCCGAGACCGGCGGCGACGAAGGCGATGCCGAGGCAGAACGGCTCGGGCCGCAGACCGTAGCCCTCGGCCACCCAGCCGGTGCCCAGCGCGGCGAGCGCGACGGCCAGGTAGCCGGCGGCCTCGTTGAGTCCCATGGCCAGCCCGCGCCGCTCGGGGCCGACCAGGTCGATCTTCATGATTACCGTGGTCGACCAGGCCAGCCCCTGGTTGATGCCGAGCAGCGCGTTGGCCAGCACGATCCAGCCCCAGGACGGCGCCCAAATGACCAGCAGCGGCACCGGGATCGCGAACAGCCAGCCGGCCAGCAGCACGCGCCTGCGGCCGTAGCGGTCGCCCAGCCGGCCGGCGAGGAAGTTGGTGGCCGCCTTGACCACGCCGAAGGTGGCGACGAAGGACAGCACTGCGCCGCTGGACGCCAGGCCGAACTCGGTCTCGGCCAGCAGCGGCAGGACGGTGCGCTCCAGCCCGACCATCGCGCCGACGAACGCGTTGACCAGGACCAGCAGCCAGAACTGGCGCCAGTTGCGACCGAGCCCGAGTGCCACATCGGAACGTGCGGCCGGGGTGCTCCGGATCGGGGGGGAGCCGCTCATGCGGCGTAAGATGCCGGCGGTGCGGGCCAGGTCAAACCGACTTCCCCGGCGTGTGGGGCCGCGGGTCCAGCACCGGATGCGCGAGGGGCGGTGCGGCATGCGCCGCCCCGCCCCCCTTCCGCTCGACCGCCGCGCCACACGGCGGCGCGGCATCGCGCGACCCGGCCGCTACTCCGCCGGGCGCACGGAAATGCCCGCGATCGTGCCATCCTCCATCAGACCGATGATGAACCGAACGGTCCTGTCGTCGGCGCCCGCGTAGCGGCCGTCCCGCACGTACACCTTGGTGGCGCGCATGCCGGCGCGCGCGGGCTGCACCGACTCGTCCACCGTCAGGATCTCGGCGCCGAGCTCGTTCACGATGTTCGCACCCTCCGCGCGGAACGCCTCGAAGGAACCGAACGCCTCCTTGCCCGCCGGTGAGACGCGCTCCCACAGCCGGTCGAACTCGCCCGCGTGGATCATGTCCATGTAGCCGCGGCCAAGCTCGTAGACGCGCTCGTCCGTAAGCCCCTGTTCCGCCGCCGCGGCGGGCGGCTGAGTGGCCGGAGCCGAGGCGGGGGCGGGGGTCGCGGGGTCGGGGTTGCCGCCACACGCCAGCATGATGGCGGGCGCGGACAGGGCGAGCAGGGAACGGAAGGTCCTGGTCATCATCGGTGCTGCCTCGCAGTTGGGGTCTCGTCATGGTGGCGCAGGGCGATCGGCCCGCGCCGCATGGTGACGGCGCACTCGCTCGAGCGTGCCGCGGGGTGTGGACGCGACCGTACGATCACGCCCGGGTCGTCGTGTCGGTGAGGGTCAGGGCAGGGCTTCCACCTCCACCAGGTTGTCCGCCCGGTCGCGTTCGATCAGCACGCCGTGCGGGTCGATGCCCGCGCGAGCGGGTCGCCGCGACACCTCCACGCGGATGGTCTGGGCACCACTGCGGATTCGGTGCCGCGCGAGGTGGAGCGGCTCGCCGCGCTCGCCGTTCTGCCCCGCCGCATACACGCCGATCCGTACCAGGTCGTCCATGGGCGTCTCCGTTTCGACGCCGCCCTCGTCGGCGGTCAGCTTGCGCGCGACCACGTCCAGCGTGACCAGCCAGGTGCCGGAGCCGGTGCGCTCGGCGGTCGCGCGATCGGTGCGCAGGTCCCACAGCGTGATCCGCTCGAACCAGTCCGCCAGCATCGGCCGCAGCGAATCGGGCGTGGCGGCGCGCAGCTCGGCGTAGAGGTCCAGCGAGGTGGGGAAGGGCGGCTCGCCGTCGCGGAAGCGGTCGAGGAATCGACGCAGCGCGGCGTCCACCGCGTCCGCGCCGATGTGCTCGCGCAGCGTCCACAGCGCCAGCGCGCCCTTGCGATAGGCGAGGTAGGGCTGGCCCTCCACCTCGAGCAGTGGCACCTCCCCCGCCTGGGTGGCGCGGCCGCGCAGGTAGCGCCGCATCTGGAACTCGTAGACGCGCCGGCCCGCCTCCGCGCCGTACGTCGCCTCCGTGATGGCCATGGCGCTGTAATTGGCCAGCGACTCGGAGAGCAGCGCCGCGCCGCGCACGGGTGCGCCTCGCAGCAGGCCGCCCCACCAGGTGTGCGCAATCTCGTGCGCCACGCCGTAGAACGGCTGGTCGACCTCCCCCTCTCGCACGCGGCTGAAGAAGAAGTCCTCCGTGAAGGTGATCATGCCCGGATGCGCAGCGCCGAAGCCGCCGTAGCGCGGCACCTCGACGATGCGCAGGTGGTCATACGGGTATGCGCCGAAGCGCTGCGTCAGGTGGTCCAGCGACGCGTGCATGCTGCGGCGGATCCTGTCCAGGTTCCCATCGTGTGCCGGGTGGTGCAGGATGCGCAGCGCCACGTCGTTCCAGCGGTCCTCGACCACGTCGTAGCGGGCGGACGCGATCGAGGCGCCGAAGGCGATGGGCTCCTTGCTGCGGTAGTGGAACCAGCGCCGACCGTTTCCGGTCCAGCTGCGCAGCAGCTCCCCGGACGTCACTGCGATCTGGTCGGGCGCTGTGCCGATCACGGCATCCACCTGTACCAGGTCCGCGTCGCGGAATGCCCAGCGGTGCTCGATGGCGGCTGCCTCCTCCGCCGGGGGCAGGCCGGGTCGCGGCGGCAGGCCGAACCGGTCCCGCTCGTCCTCCCCGGTCAGCTCGAACAGCGGCTGGTAGCCGATGAACGGCATCAGCGTCCGATTCACATAGGTGCCATTGCCGACCAGGTCCGTGCCGATGTCATCGTTGCGGAAGCCGCGCCGGCGCAAGGCCACATCGAAGCGGAGCCGCATGGACTCGCCCGGCCGCAGCGGCCGCTCCAGCCGCAGGATGCGGTAGCCCACCTCCGGGTCGACCAGCACCTCCGCCGCAGCGCGGTCGGGCGAGATCGAACGGCCCCGCATACGCGGATCGAGGTAGACGTGCAGCGAGTCGATCGGCGCGCCCGAGCGATTGACCAGGCGGTACGTGCCGTCGATGGCGACGGCGCCTTCGTGCGGACGCAGATCCACCCGCAGTTCCGCGTGCGTGATGATCGGGTGCGCGAGGTCGAGGTAGCGGGCGTAGCGCTTCTCGTACATCGCCTGGACCGCGCCCGCCTCCGCGGGCGGTGCGTAGTCGTTCAGTACGTTGGTGTTGTAGAAGACGAAGCCGCCGAGGACCAGGATCAGCGCGGCGGCCACGCCGGCCGCACGCAGCAGGGGACCCTGCAGTCGGCGGCGCGCGCTGCGCAGCCGGTGGCGCAGTCCGGGCTCGCGCCCCCGCACCCAGAGCAGCATCGCCACAACGAGCAGCAGCGCCGCCCAGGCCAGCCAGTAGAGCCGGAACCAGACCAGCGGCTCCGCGAAGGGGCCGAAGCCGTTCATGTCCGAGTACGACCAGCCCGGGGCGGTGCCGTAGAGCAACAGGTGGTGGCGGATGCCGAGCAGCGGGCCGAGCAGCAGCGTGAAGCCGACGGCCAGCAGCGTCACCATGTGGCCCAGGTTCTTGTGGTCCACCAGCACGTGGATGGCCATCGCCAGCGCGCCCAGCAGCAGGTAGTCCACCAGCTTCAGGCCGAACACCACGCGCAGGTAGAGACCGAGCTCGAAATGGTGGTACCCCTGCAGCGCCTGGATCAGCAGACCGCCGAGCAGCGCGGCTGCCTGGAAGGCGAGGATCAGCGCGGCGAGGGCCAGGAAGCGGCCGAGCAGCTGCACGGCGGTGGGGACCGGCGCGGCGTCCAGGATCTCGGCCGCGCCGTTCTCGCGCGCCTTCCACACCAGCTCCCCGGCGTAGAGCAGCACCAGCACCATGAAGAGCACCACGCTGCGGCGGGACAGCACCGTCTCCACGATCAGCAGCGTGACCGGCCAGGTGGACGTGTCGAAAACCGTGCTGCCCACGTTCCACCCCCAGAGCATCGGCAGCCCGACGCAGGCGAGCAGCACCAGCGCGAACCAGCGGCTGGCCGCCACCTCGCGCAGCGCATTGCCCGCCACCGCCAGCGTCTGCCGCGCGGCCGTCCACGGTCCGAACGTGCCCGCCGCGCGCGGCACCTCCACCGCGCGCAGCCGCTCGCCTTCCGGCGCGGCGACGACCCGGCGGCGCCGGCGCCGGCCGCGGCCACCGTCCGGGTGCGCGAAGCGGAAGGCGCCGTGCAGCACGGCCAGCACGCCGGCCGCCACAGCCAGCCACAGCGCGCGGTTCCACGCCAGCGTCGCCGGCAGACCGATCAGCCGCGTGTTGCGTTCGGACTCCGTCCAGTACTCCGTCGTCGCCTGCAGCGTGACCAGGCCGAACGGATCGATCAGCCCCGCCACCAGCGCGCTGTCGATCCGCTCGGCGTAGTTCAGCGCGACCACGTAACCGATGAAGACGCCGATCGCGCCGAGGTAGACGGGCACCATCTGCCGCGTCAGCGCGCCGATCGCGAACAGCACCGCGCCGACCAGCAGAAGGTTCGGCAGCAGGAACAGGAAGTACGCCTGCAGCCACGCGGCCGGACGGTACGGCCCCACCGAGGCGGGGTCCCAGTGGCCGGAGAGCGCCGTCCCGGCCAGCGTGCCCAGCGGGATCGCCACGAGCAGCAGCGCGTTCACCGTCAGCGCACCCAGGAAGCGGCCGCCCAAGTACTGCGTCCGGCTGATCGGGGCGGTGTAGAGCAGCGGCGCCGTGCCGTGCGCCACGTCCCGCGTGGCCGCGCCGCCGAACAGCGCGGCGGTGACCAGCATGCCGAACATGCCCGCCAGCACCGAACCGCCCGCGATGCGCTCCGGCGCGTTCGCGAATGCGCCGCCGTCGTCGAAGGTGCCCATGAACATCCACATGGCCACCAGGAAAAGGATCAGCGCGTACGCCCAGGTCGAGGGGCTACGCAGCCGAGTCGCCACCTCGTAGACCACGATCTCCCGCAGCTTCACGAGGCGGCCTCCGCCGGCGCGGTCGGCGGCACCCGACCGTTCCCGTGGTGGCCGCCCATCACGCTGAAGTAGACGTCCTCCAGCCGCGGCTCGGCGGGCTCGAACTCCGCCCCGGGGGAGCTCTCGGCGTGTACGTGCACGATCGTGCGACCCGCCAGCAGCCGCGTCGAGATCACCGGCAGCTCCGCCTCCAGCGCCGGCAGCTCCTCACGGCTCACGGTCCGGCGCCAGATGCGGCCGCGCAGCTCGTCGATCGCACGCAGCGGCTCCGCCTCCAGCAGGATGCGGCCACGATCGATGATCGCCATCCGGCCGCACAACTCCTCCACGTCCTCCACGATGTGCGTCGACAGGATGACGACGGCGTTCTCGCCCACCTGGCTCAGCAGGTTCAGGAAGCGCACCCGCTCCGCCGGGTCCAGACCCGCCGTCGGCTCGTCCACGATGATCAGCCTGGGATCACCCAGCAGCGCCACCGCAACGCCGAAACGCTGGCGCATGCCGCCCGAGAAAGTGCCCAGCCGCTCCCGCCGCACCTGCCACAGGTTGGTCTGACGCAGCAGCGACTCCACCACCTCCCGCCGCACCCCCGGCTCCGTCAGCCCCTCCAGCACAGCGAAATGCTCCAGCAGCCGCTCCGCCCGCGCCCGCGCATCGAAGCCGAAGGACTGTGGCAGGTAGCCCAGCGTGCGGCGCACCTGCGCCCGCTGCCGCAGCACGTCCAGGTCACCCAGCCGGATCGTGCCGGCGTCCGGCTCCTGCAGCGTCGCAATCATGCGCATCAGCGTGGACTTGCCCGCCCCGTTCGGCCCCAGCAGCCCGAACATCCCCGGCTCGACGGTCAGGCTGACGTCGTCCAGCGCACGCACGCCGTTGGGATAGGTCTTGGTGATGTAGCGTATCTCGAGTCGCATGGTCTCCCGTCCATGAAGTACTTTGTATGGTAGAGTGTGGCGGGGCGGATGGCAAGGGGCGAGCGGGCGGGCGCGCCCGCGCCGCGGCGGCTGTCCTGCGGTGGCCGGGTTCCGCGCACCTTCGAGGAGGTGTGGCGGCCGCGCCGTGCGCCGGCCAGTTCCGAGGCTCCGCGAAGCGGGAAAGGAGGGATGGATGAGTCGTTTGACGGGTCCGGGGGTGCGCCGTGGCGGCCCGGCTCGCCGGTGGCTGCCCCTGGCGCTGTTGCTGCCGGGTGCGCTTCCGCTGTCGGCGCAGTCGGGGGTGTCGGAGCCGACCGTGGTGACGCTGGGGGCGTGTCGCCTGCAGTCGGGCGCGCGGATCGAGGACTGCCGGGTGGCGTATCGCGCCTACGGCCGGCCGAATGCCGCGGGCGACAACGTGGTGCTCGTGCCGACCTACTTCGCGGGTCGTTCGGAGGACCACGCGTTCATGCTGGGCACCTACGTCGACACGCTGCGCTACCACGTGGTGATCGTCGATGCGCTGGGCGACGGCCGCTCCTCCTCGCCTTCGAACACGATGGGGGCCTCCCGTCAGGCCTTTGCCGCTCTCACCATCGCGGACATGGTGGAGGCGCAGCGGCGGCTGCTGCAGGAGCATCTGGGCATCGACCGCGTGCGGGCGGTGGTCGGCATTTCCATGGGCGGCTTCCAGGCGTTCGAGTGGGCGGTGCGGCATCCCGGCCTTGCCGACGTCGTGGTGTCGGTGGTGGGCACGCCGCGCCCGACCGTGACGGACCGGCTGGTCTACGCCGGCCTGGCTGCGGCGGCCGAGGCATCGCGGGTGGCGGGCGCGTCGGGGACCGATGCCTGGGTACCCGCCAGCCGGATCGAAACGCTGTTCATGGGCACGCGAGGCGGTCTGGAGGAGCAGGGCGATGAACGGGTCCAGGCGGAGCTGACGGCGCTGGCGGCGGCCTACGACCAGGCCGGATGGGATCTCGACGACTATGCGGCGCAGGCGCGCGCGCTGCGCAGCCACGACGTGGCGGGCGGGACGGATGACCTGGAGCGCGCCGCGCGGGCGGTGCGGGCCCGGATGCTGGTTATCGTCTCATCGGACGACCGCATGGTGTCCCCGGGCCCTGCGCTGGAATTCGCCGGGCTGGCGGGTGCGGAGACGCTGGTTGTTCCGAGCGCGTGCGGGCACGCGGTGTTCTGGTGCGAGGCGGAGACGCTGGGGGCGGCGGTGCGCGCCTTCCTGGATCGGGAGCCGGTGGCGGACGGCGCCGCCCGCTAGCACCGCGTCCGCCCGCTAGCACCACGCCGCCGGCGACGGCCCGGGGGTCGGTCAGCCCTGCTGGCGCCGCGCGATCATCGTGGCCGCGGACTGCGCCGTGGGCATCATCACGACGTCGGCCACGTTGACGCGCGCCGGCCGCGTCGCCACCCAGAGCACCGCGTCGGCCACGTCGTCCGCAGTGAGCGGGTCGGTGGTGGCGTACACCGCCTCGGCGCGCCGCGCATCGCCCTCGAAGCGCACCAGCGAGAAGTCGGTCTCGGTCAGCCCGGGATCCACGCTGGACACGCGCACCGGCGAGCCGTGCAGGTCCATCTTGAGGCCGCGCGTGATCGCGTCCACCGCGTGCTTGCTTGCGCAGTAGACGGTGCCGCCGGGGTAGACCTCGTGTCCGGCCGTGGAGCCGATGTTGATCACGTGCCCGCGCCCGCGCTGGAGCATCCCCGGCACGACCGCGCGCGTCACATGGAGCAGCCCCTTCACGTTGGTGTCGATCATCTCGTCGATGTGACGCACCTGGTTGGCGTACGCCGGGTCCAGCGCGCGGGACAGCCCGGCGTTGTTGACCAGCACGTCGATCGCGTCGAAGGGCTGCGGCAGCGAGGCGATGGCTCCATCGACGGCGGCGGCGTCGCGCACGTCCAGTTCGAAGGCGTGCACCTCGGCGCGGTGCGCGTCGCGCAGATGCTGCGCCACCTCGCGCACGCGATCGATGCGGCGTGCGCACAGCACCAGCCGGTCGCCGCGCGCGGCGAACTGCTCGGCGCAGGCGACGCCGATGCCTGCGGACGCGCCGGTGACGAGGACGGTGAGGCGGTCGGGGCGCGCTGAATCGCTCATGGAAAGGTCGGGTCTGGGTCGGGGATCGGCCGGCGGACGTCGATGGCCTGCAGGCGCGCTGGACAAGCTGCGGGCGCCGCGTCCGGACGGGCAACCGGCGCGGCGGGCGGCCGGAGCAACCGGCCCCGGCTCGGAACGACGGGTCGTCCCACACTGTAGGGGAGGCAGCGGAGGGCGCCGCGCGTGCGGGAACTTCTGGTGCCCGGTTTGCGGGGGAAGTGGTACATGACGCAGGGACGACAGGGTCCGCGGGAAAGGTGGACGGCGCTGCTCGAGCGCGTGCGGCCGCGGCTGGCGCGCGCGCGCCAGCGGCTTGCGGCGTGGGCGGCGCATGCACGTGCGCGGTCGGGCCCCGCCGTGGAGCGCGCGCGTGCGTGGCTGGCCGAAGCGGGCGCCGGCGCGCTGCGCGGCCTGGATCGGATGCGACGTGGCGCCGGGCCGCGGGCGCGGCAGGCCGCCGCTTCCGTTCGCGGCGGCTGGGCCCGTGTGCGCCCCGCGCTGGGTCGGGCCGGCCGCGCGATCCGCCGCCGCGCACCTTCCCCGCGGCAGGCGCTGGTCGTCCTCGCCCTGCTGTTCGGCGCGGGGTTGGTGCTCTGGGAGCGCTGCGGCCTGGGCGGCTGCCCGGACGTCGCTGCGCTGAGCTCGTATCAGCCGGGTGGCGCCGCGGTGCTGCTGGACCGCAACGGTGAGCGATTTGCCGATCTCGCCCCGATGGAGTACGAGGTCGTGCCGCTGGACTCGCTGCCGCCGCACGTGCCCGCCGCGTTCGTGGCGGTGGAGGACCGCCGCTTCTACGACCATCGCGGCGTCGACTGGGTGCGCGTGCTGGGCGCCGCCTGGGCCGACCTGCGTGCGGGCGGACTGGTGCAGGGCTCCAGCACCATCCCCATGCAGCTGTCGCGCACGCTGTTCCCCGAGCGCATCCGCCGCGAGGACAAGACGCTGCGCCGCAAGCTGCTCGAGGTACGCGTGGCGGGCGAGATCGAGGACCGCTTCAGCAAGGGCGAGATCCTGGAGCTGTACCTGAACCACGTCTACCTGGGCGCGGGCACGTACGGCATCCAGGCCGCCAGCCGCTACTGGTTCGGCAAGGACGCCACCGAGCTGGACCTCGAGGAGGCGGCGATGCTGGCCGGCATGCCGCGCGCGCCGTCGCAGTACGATCCTCGGCGCCACCCGGAGGCGGCGCGAACCCGGCGCGACCTGGTGCTCTCGCTGATGGAGCAGCAGGAGCTGCTGACGCCGGGGGTGGCGGACTCGGCGCGCGCGCTGGAGCTGGTCGTGCCGGACGAGCCGTACCGCGACCCGGACGGCGATCTGCTGGCGCCCTACTTCGTGCAGCACGTGCGCCGCATGCTGGAGGACGAGCTGGGCGAGAGCCTGTACGCGGAGCGGCTGCGCATCCACACCACGCTGGACCCCGTCGCGCAGCGCGCCGCGGAAGAGGAGCTGGAGGCGCGGCTGCGCGCGGTGGAGCGCGGCGACTTCGGCCGTGCGCGCGGCGAGCGCTACGAACGCGCGGGCGGCGCCGCCGATTACCTGCAGGGCGCGGTCGTCGTCATGGACGCGGCCGGCGGCGAGGTGCGTGCGTGGGTGGGAGGACGCGACTTCGACCATTCACGCTACGACCGCGCGCGGCTGGCCAGGCGCCAGACGGGCAGCGCGTTCAAGCCGTTCGTCTACGCGGCGGCGCTGGAGGCCGGACTCTCGCCCAGCCAGCCGGTCATGGACTCGCCGTATCGCCTCGCGCGGCAGGGCGCGCCCGACTGGGAGCCGCGCAACTACTCGGGCGGCTTCGAGGGCCCGCTCAGCATGCGCGAGGCGCTGGTCCGGTCGCAGAACGTGCCCGCGGTGCGCGTCGCGGCGGCCGTCGGCCAGGAGCCGGTGCGTGACCTGGCGCGCCGCGTCGGTCTGTCGGGCGCGGTGCCGGAGTCGCCCGTGTCGGCGCTGGGCGTCACGACCGCCACGCCGCTGGAGATGGCCACCGCGTACGCCACCTTCGCCACGCTCGGTCTGCGGCCATCGCCGCGCTTCGTGCTGCGCGTGGAGGACGAGGACGGGGAGGTGCTGCTGGAGACGGAGCCGCGCAGCGAGCGGGTGATGGACCCGGCCATCGCCTACCTGCTGACCGACATGCTGAGCGACGTGGTCGATCGCGGCACCGGCGCGGTGGTGCGCAGCGTCGGCTTCCGCGGCGCCGCCGCGGGCAAGACCGGCACGACCAGCGACGCGACCGACGTCTGGTTCGTGGGTTACACGCCCGAGCTGGTCTCCGCGTTCTGGGTCGGCTTCGACGAGGTGCGTCCCATCGCGTCGCGCGCGACCGGCGGCGGCGTGGCCGCGCCCGCATGGGGTCGCACCATGGAGACCGTATACGACGACCGGCCCGTCCCCGACTGGCCGGCGATGCCGGCCGGGATCGTCGCGGTGTGGGTGGACCCGGAGACCGGCATGCCGCTGCAGCGCGGCTGTCGCCCGCGCTACGACGACGCGCGCCGAGAGCTGTTCCTGGAGGACGCGGTGCCGATCACCATCTGCCCGCGCCGCTCACGCCGCGGCTGGGACGACCGCATGAGCAGTTGGCTGGAGTCGCTGTTCGGCCGGCGACACTCCGTCCCGAGCATCCCCGGCACCATCGATCCCGATCTGGGCGTGCCGCGCCTGCCGACCAGCGAGAAGCAGGCGTACGGCCGCGACCGCGACCCCTGGTTCGGCGGCGGCGCCGGCGCGTACGGCGATGATGATCGCTACGACGACGGCCGCTACGATCGGGATCGCTACGACGACGATCGCGCCGACCAGGCGCGGGAGCGCGCGCGCGCCGAGTGGAAGCGCGAGCAGGAGCGGCTGCGCGAGGAGCGCAAGCGCTACCAGGAATGGTTGCGCGAGGAACGGCAGCGGCGCGAGGAGGCCGCGCGCGAGCGGCGCAGACGCGCCGAGGACGATCGCTGGCGGGAGATGCGCGCGGGCTGATCCGGACCGGACCCGCGGCCGGTGCCCCGCGCCGGCGGCCCCGGCCACACCGCAGTCTCAGGCGCCGGCGCCGTCGTCCCCCGAAACCGGTCGCTCCAGCGCCGTGTCGTGCCACGCGACCGGGTCCTCCACGGGCTCCAGGTGCGTGAACACGGTGATGCGCGGTACGGCGTCCCGGATCTCGGCCTCGATGTGCTCGAGCAGGTCGTGGCCGCGCTGCACGGTCCACTCGCCCGGCACCAGCACGTGCACGGACATGAAGCGGCGCGCGCCCGAGCGGCGCGTGCGCAGCGCGTGGAACTGGATGCCGGTGCGCTCGTGGCGGTCCAGCACGTCGCGGATCGCGCGCTGGATCTCGAGCGGCAGCGCGGTGTCCAGCAGGCCGAGCATCGAGCGGCGCACCAGCGATGCGCCCACGCGGGTGATGTTGGCGGCGACCAGCAGCGCGACCAGCGCGTCCAGCACGGTCCAGCCGGTCAGCCCGACCACGCCCACGCCGGCCAGCACCACCACGGACGTCCACACGTCCGTCATCAGGTGGTGCGCGTCCGCCTCCAGCGCGATCGACTGGAACTCGTCGGCCGCGCGGAACAGCACGCGCGCGACCGCGAAGTTGATCACCGACGCCACCAGCGAGATGGCCAGACCCAGCCCCAGGTCGGCGAGCGGCACGGGATCGATCAGGCGCCCGATCGCCGTGACCACGATGACCAGCGCGGCCACCAGCACCAGCCCGCCTTCGAAGCCGCTCGAGAAGTACTCCGCCTTGGTGTGGCCGTAGGCGTGCTCCTCGTCCGCCGGCCGGCTGGCCACGGACAGCGCGCGCAGCGCGACCACGGCCGCGGCCAGGTTGGCCACCGACTCCAGCGCGTCGGACAGCAGGCCGACCGAGTCGGTCAGCAGCCACGCGCCGCCCTTGAGCGCGATCGTGGCCAGGGCCGCCAGCACGGACAGCCAGGCGTAGCGGGTCAGCTTGCGGATGTCGGTCCCCTCCCGAGGTCGTCGCGGTGTTGCCGCGACGAGGATACGCAAGCGGCGCGGTGCGCGCAGCCGTGCGATGGCGGCGCGCATCGTGCGGCCTATCTTGGGACGTACTCGCCCTCGTCCCTTCGGCGCCCGCGCGGCGCCCTTGCCAGTCGCAGGTCGCGATGACCGCAGCCGCCGCCACACCGGATCCCTCGCCGAGCGGGGAGGAGCCCGAGCCTCACGTCGCGGTAGCCGGCATCGGCGCGTCCGCGGGCGGCCTCGCCGCCCTGCGTACGCTGCTGTCGCACGTGCCGCAGGACAGTGGCCTGGCCTGGGTGGTGGTCGTGCATCTCTCACCCGAGCACGAGAGCCACCTGGCGGAGCTGCTCCAGCCGCACGTGGACATGCCGGTCCAGCAGGTGCAGTCCACGGTGAAGCTGGAGCCCGACTGCGTCTACGTCATCCCGCCCGCGGCCAACTTGGACGCCATCGACACGCACCTGCGCCTCACCGAACTGGAGGCGCGGCGGCAGGAGCGCGCGCCGATCGATCACTTCTTCCGCACCCTGTCCGCCACGCACGACGGCAGCGCGATCGGCGTGATCCTGACCGGCACCGGCAGCGATGGCACGCTGGGCGTGAAGGAGATCAAGGCCAAGGGCGGCCTCACGGTGGTGCAGGACCCGAACGAGGCGGAGCACGACCGCATGCCGCAGAGCGCCATCGCCTCAGGTATGATCGACCTCGTGCTCCCGCTCGCCGCCATCCCGGACGCCGTGATACGCTGGGCGAGCACCCAGCCGCGCGTGCCCGTGCCGGAGGACGGGGAGGACGTGCCGCCGGACGACCACGCGCTGCTGCTCAAGGTCTTCGCGCAGCTGCGCGCCCGGCAGAACCGCGACTTCTCGCGCTACAAGCGCTCGACCATCCTGCGCCGCATCTCGCGTCGCATGCAGCTGCACCAGCTGGAGGAACTCGAGTCGTACGTCGAGCTGCTGCGCGAGCAGCCGGACGAGCTGCGCGCCCTGGCCGACGATCTGCTCATCACGGTCACCAACTTCTTCCGCGATCCCGAGGTCTTCGACGCGCTGGCGGAGGAGGTGGTGCCGGGGCTGTTCGCCAATCGGGACGCCCACGACGAGATCCGCGTGTGGAGCGTGGGCTGCGCGACGGGGGAAGAAGCCTACTCGCTGGCGATGCTGCTGGTCGAGCACGCCGCGAAGATGGAGCAGCCGCCGCGCATCCAGGTGTTCGCGTCCGACCTGCACGAGCGCTCGCTCGAGGCGGCGCGTGAAGGATTCTACCCCGGCGACATCGAGACCGACGTGGGCCCCGAACGGCTGCGCCGCTTCTTCCACAAGGAGAACGGCGGCTACCGCGTACGCAAGGAGCTGCGTGAGCTGGTGGTGTTCGCGCCGCACAACCTGCTGTCGGACCCGCCCTTCTCCCGCGTGGACCTGCTGAGCTGCCGCAACGTCCTGATCTACCTGCAGCGCGAGGTGCAGCCGGACGTGCTGGAGCTGTTCCACTACGCGCTGCGCTCCGAGGGCTGGCTGGTGCTGGGCCCCTCCGAGCGCGTGGACGCGTCCGGCCTGTTCCAGGTGCAGAACAAGCAGCGGTCGATCTTCCGCAAGCGCAACGTGCCCGTGCCCGAGCCGCGTCTCCCCGTCTTCCCACTGACGCGGCAGCGCTGGCCGGAGCGGGAAAGCGTTCAGGAGCGGCCCGGCCGGGCCATCGACTTCGGTGCCGTGCACCTGCGCACCCGCGAGCGGTACGCGCCGCCCAGCCTGTTGATCAGCCCGGACGACAAGGTCCTGCACCTCTCGGCGAACGCGGGCCGTTACCTGATCCATCCGGGCGGCGAGCCGACCGCCAACGTCTTCAAGCTGGCGCGCGAGGAGCTGCGCATCGAACTGCGCTCCACGGTACACGCCGCGCGCAAGACGGGCGAGCCGCAGACCGGCCGTCCGGTCCTGGTCGACTTCGACGGCACGCGCCGCCGGGTCGCGGTGCTGGTGCGGCCCGCGCTGGAGCTGGAGGAGGGCTTCCTGCTGGCGATCTTCGATGAGCGGCCGGAACAGCCGGACGGCGAGCACGAAGCGCCGGTCGCGGAGGGGGGCGAGGCGACCGGCGGCAGGCTGCGCGAGGTGGAGGCCGAGCGCGACCTGGCGCGGCAGCGGCTGCAGGCGACCATCGAGGAGTACGAGACCAGCCGCGAGGAGATGCGCGCCTCCAACGAGGAGCTGCAGTCCGTCAACGAGGAGCTGCGCTCCACGCTGGAGGAGCTGGAAACGTCCAAGGAAGAGCTCCAGAGCATGAACGAGGAGCTCCAGACGGTGAACCAGGAGAACCGTCACAAGGTGGAGGAGCTGGCGCAGCTCTCGGGCGACCTGCACAACCTGCTCTCCGCGACGGACATCGCCACGCTGTTCCTGGACCGGCAACTGCGCATCCTGCGCTTCACGCCGCGCGTCGGCGAGCTTTTCAACATCCGCATGACCGACCGTGGCCGGCCACTGTCCGACCTGTCGCACCGGCTGTCCGACGGCGATGGCGACCTGCTGGACGACGCGCGGCAGGTACTGAAGACGCTGGTGCCCGTCGAGCGCGAGCTGCACGACGAGCGGGGGCGCTGGTACCTCACGCGCGTGCTGCCCTACCGCAGCGCGGACGACCGCATCGAGGGCGTGGTCATCACCTTCGTCGACATCACGTCGCGCCGCCGTTCCGAGCAGGAGCTGCGCGAGGCCAAGATCTACGCCGAGAGCATCATCGAAACGCTGCACGAGCCGCTGCTGGTGCTGAACCCGGACCTCACCGTGAAGTCGGTCAACCCCGCCTTCTACGAGCACTTCGAGGTGAATCCGAACCAGACGGTGGGACGCCTGGTCTATGAGCTGGGCAACGGGCAGTGGGACATCCCTGCGCTGCGTACGCTGCTGGAGGAGGTGCTGCCCGACAACCAGGTCTTCAACGACTTCGAGGTGCGGCACCGCTTCGAGGACATCGGCGAGCGCATCATGCTCGTGAACGGCCGGCGGCTGGACCACGTGCAGATGATCCTGCTGGGCATCCGCGACGTGACCGAGCGGGTGCATGACGAGGACCGGTTGCGCCGCATGACGCAGGTGGAGGGCGTCGGCATCCTGCGCTTCTCGGAGGACGGCATGCTGATCGACGCCAACGAGACGTTCCTCGAGATGAGCGGCTACAGCCGCGAGCAGGTCCACTCACACCAGCTCCACTGGCGCACGATGACGCCGGACGAACACATCCAGGAGAGCCAGCAGCAGATGGAGCGGCTGGCGCGCACCGGCCGCATCGGCCCCTACGAGAAGGAGTACCGCCGCGCCGACGGCTCGCTGACCTGGATGCTGTTCGCGGGTGCCGCTCTGGGCGACGGCACACTGGTCGAGTACTGCGTCGACATCGGCGACCGCAAGCGTGCGGAGTCCGAGCTGCGCGAGCTGAACGAGACGCTGGAGCAGCGCGTCGAGGAGCGCACGCGCGAGCTGCGCGAGCGCGAGAAGCAGCTGGTCCGCGCGCGTGACGCGCTGCACGCCGAGGTCGAGGAGCGCCAGCACATCCAGAGCGCGCGCGAGCAGCTGATGCGCCGCGTCATGTCCGCCGAGGAGCACGAGCGGCTGCGCCTCTCCGGGGAGCTGCACGACCAGATGGGCCAGCTCATCACCGGCCTCACACTCGGCATCCGTGCACTGGAGGAGCAGACGCCGGAGGCGGACGTCAAGCCGCGCCTGGCCGAGCTGCGCCGGCTGGCCGAGCAGATCGGCGACGAGGCGCACCATATCGCGCTGTCGCTCCGGCCGCCCGACCTCGAGCGGCTGGGCCTGCGCAGCGCGCTCCGCTCGCACCTGGAGGAGTGGTCCGAGCGGCACGGCATCGCGTGCGACTTCCAGGCCATCGGCGTGGACGACCACCGCTTCCCGCAGCTCGTCGAGATCGCGCTCTACCGCGCCGTGCAGGAGGGGCTGACCAATATCGTCAAGTACGCCGGCGCCGAGCGCGTCAGCCTGCTGCTCGAGTACCGCGACAACACCATCGGCGTCCTGCTCGAGGACGACGGCCACGGCTTCGACGCCGAAGCCGCGCTGCGCGCCAGCACCACATCCCGACGGCTCGGGCTGCTCGGCATGCAGGAGCGCGTGCGCCTGCTCGGTGGCACGCTGCAGATCGATTCCTCCCCGGGCGACGGCGCCACGTTGATCGTGCGGCTGCCCGCCAGGGAGGAGGGCAGCCTCGTCCGCGCCGAGGCCGTGGACGCATGAGCCACCGCCTGCGGGTCGTGCTCGCCGACGATCACGAAGTGGTGCTGCGCGGCCTGCGCGGTTTGCTGGCCGGTTCGCCCGACATCCAGGTGGTGGGGGAGGCGCGCGACGGCGCGGAAGCGGTGCGCATCGCCTGCGAGCTGGAGCCGGACGTGGCGGTGCTGGACATCTCCATGCCCGAGCTGGACGGCGTCGGCGCCGCCGAACGCATGCGCGAGCGCTGCCCCGACGTGGCCGTGCTCGTGCTCACCATGCACGACGATCGCGGCCACCTCGCCCGCATGCTCGAGGTCGGCGCGTCCGGCTACGTGCTGAAACGCTCCGCCGGCGGCGAGCTGGTGCGCGCCATCCGCGAGGTCGCCGCCGGCCGCACCTACGTCGACCCCGTGCTCGCCGGCTACGTGCTGGCCCGCCGCAGCGGCAGCGTCACCGTCTCCGGATCGCCCGACGTGCTCAGCGAACGCGAGGAGCAGGTGCTGCGCGCCATCGCCTGGGGGCACAGCAACAAGGAGGTCGGCGAGCAGCTGGGCGTCAGCACCAAGACCGTCGAGACCTACAAGGCCCGCATCGCCGACAAGCTGGGCCTGCACAGCCGCACGGACATCGTGCGCTACGCCCTCCAGCAGGGCTGGCTCTCGACCGACTGACGCCGCGCCTCCCGGGAGGACGGCCGCACCCCGGGCACCCTGTTGGCCGCGCCCGGTCAGCACGGCGCCGCGCCCCGCGCACCATCTGCGCCGGCCAGCGCGTTTCCGCGTCCGGCGAGCACGTCTCCAATGCCCGGCCAACTCGCGTAAGTCGCGCATCGCTCGACCAGCCGCATTTCAATTCGGGTCATGCGCCGCCCAAGCCTCCCTCCCCGACGCGCCCTATGGCGCTGTCCGCGGGAACTGTTGGTGCCCGCGCGGCCCAACGGCGCATCCCCGAGCTACGCACTGCCGCATCCCCGAGCGACGCACTGGCCTCGGGCCGCCGTGCCAGGCTGCGGCGTGCCTCGCTCGCCTCATCGTGATCGCTGCGATCGGTCGGGCAGCGGCGTATCGGGCCCGTGCCCGGCGGAGCCCCGGACGGGTCGCGGCATCGAACTGCAGGGCCACCAACAGTTCCCGCGGACAGCGCCATACGGCCGTGGGGTCGAGCCGGAGGCTCGGGTGGGTGACCGGAATCCATCGCCGTGGCCCCGCTTCACAGGCGGATCGAGAGACGTCAGGAGCAGCGCGGGTTGGCGCAGGGCTGGCCGCCGCCGAGGCGCTCCGATGGCGCGTGTCCGGGAATTCCCTGACAGGCCTTCGTTCGTCCCCGATTTTGGGCGGGTTGCCTCCCTTCTACCGTTGGAGCAGCGATGGGCGCCCGGCAGGGCCCACCGACCCCCGCGGCACCCCTACCAGAACCGAGGCAGGTGGCATGGCGGCTCCGATCCGGAGTGACGGACGCGATCCGAAGGGGGACGGTGTGTGCAGGATCCTGGTCGTGGACGACGAGCCCTTCGTCCTGCGCATGGCCGAGCGCTTCCTCTCCCGCAGCGGCTATCGCGTGCTCGCGGTGGAGAGCGGCGCGGAGGCGCTGGAGCAGCTCCAGGCGGTTGGGCGCCGGATCGATGTCCTGCTGACGGACCTGCGCATGCCCAACATGCCCGGCTGGGTGCTGGCGCACCGCGCCCGCAGGGAGTGGCCTCACCTGAAGGTGGTCTACATGTCGAGCGAGATCGAGCTCGATCCCCGGCTTTGGTCCCACGACGAGGAGTCGCATGCGATACGAAAGCCCTTCCGCCCGTCCGACCTCCTGGCCGTCGTCTCACGCGCCGTCGCGGCGCCCGGAATCGAGCTATCGGCCGAGGCGGGCAAGCTTGGCAACAGGTGACGTCACGGCCGCTCTGCGGGAGCGGTCCACGGAGGTCGCGCATCGCTGGCGGGCGGCGCTGGTCGACGTGCTGGACCTGGAGCGGGATGCGGTGCTGCCGCCGGGCGATGCGAACCGCATCGCGCGGCTGGTGGCGCACGTGCTCGAGGCGGAGGAGGCGCCCCTGCTGCCGCAGGGCGCGATGCTGCCGGCGGACGTGCGGGAAACGCTGCGCGAGTACGCGCGTCTCCGCATCGCACAGCTCTACGGCCTGGACCAGGTGCTGTCCGAGCTGGCGCTGCTGCAGGACCTGTGGTTCGAGGCGCTGCACGAGGAGTCGCCGGTGGGCGTGCGCGCGGCGGATCTGGTCACGACCGCGGCGCAGGTGGCGAGCGGCACGCAACGGCTGACGGCCGCGCTCGCCGCGCTCTGGCAGGACGAGATCGACGCGCGGCGCGCGAGTGAGGACAGCGACCTGTTCGTGCGTGCGCTGGGCCACGAGGTGCAGGACCCCCTGAACGCGGCGATCGTGGCGGCCGAGGTGCTGGCCGAGGACGACGGCGCGCTGGACCCCGCGCGGCGGCGCGCCATGCTGCAGACGGTGCCGCGGAACCTGCGCAGGACCTGCGACCTGATCGGCGCGATCCGGCTGCTGGCGCGGCCGGACGAGGATGAGGACGGGCGCCGGCGGCTGCGGCCGCTGGACACGCTGGTGGACCAGGTGCTGGATGACCTGCGCCCGCTGGCGGATCATCACCAGGTGCTGCTGGCGGTGGACGGCGCGCTGCCCGGCGCCAGCGTCGACGGGCTGCGACTCCACCTCGTCCTGCGCAACCTGCTCGACAACGCGATCCGCTACAGCGACGGCCGGAAATCCAGCCGATGGGTGCGGGTCACGGCGCGGACCGACGGGGGCCGCTGCCGCATCGAGGTGGCCGACAACGGGATGGGCATCCCCGAAGCGGAACAGGACCGTGTCTTCGACCGCGCCTACCGTGTGCAACGCTCGGAGGGGGCGGCCGTGGCGGGCAAGGGGCTCGGCCTGGCGATCGTGCGCGAGGCGCTGCGTCAGATGGGCGGCCGCATCCAGCTGGACAGCCGCGACGGCATCGGCAGCACGTTCACCCTCGCCGTGCCGCTGCTGGACGAGCCGGCGAGCGGACGCCGCGCCCGGACGGACGCGGCGGACGGCGTGCAGTCCCCGTCGCACGGAGGATTGACGGCCGGTTGACGGCCGGGCCGACGCCGGGTTGAGGCGGCCGGGCGCAGAGTGGCGGCGACACGTCGTCCCACTCTCGCCCGGAGGTCCTCATGCAGAAACGTATCGGTGCATTCCTGCCCCTCACGCTGCTGTTCCTCGTCGTATCGGGATGCGACGACGCCGACCCGACCGCACCCTCCCCCAGCCACGCCGCGCCGCTCTCCGCCATCAGCCCCGTGCCGGGGGTGCAGGAGGTGGTCGGCGAGACCGGCCCCGGCTCCACCTACGCGCTGCTCGTGCCCGCCGCCTGGAACGGTGAACTGGTGGTCTACGCGCACGGCTACGTGCAGCCCTTCCTCGACCCCGCGCTCACCATGGAGGTCGCGCTCTTCCGCGACTGGCTGCTCAGCCAGGGCTTCGCGGTGGCCTACTCGAGCTGGTCCGAGACCGGCTACGCCGTGAAGGACGGCGCGCAGCGCACGCACCAGCTGAGCGGATTGTTCGCCGAGCGCTTCGGCGAGCCGGCCCGTACCTGGCTGGTCGGTCTGTCGCTGGGCGGGCTGGTGGTCGAGAGCCTGTCCGAGCGGTTCCGCCACCAGTACGATGGCACGCTCGCGCTGTGCGGCGTCATGGCGGGCGGCTCGTGGAACGCGTCCTACGTGGCCGATTTCCGCGTGCTGTTCGACGTGTTCTACCCCGGCGTGCTGCCGGGCACGCTGTTCGAGACGCCCGCCGGCGCGATCGTCGCGCCGGGCTCGCCGGTCTACAACGCGATCGTCGGCGCGCTGGTCGCGAATCCGCTGCCCGCGATGGAGATGGCGGCGATGGACCAGATCCGGCTGAAGTACCACAGCCCGACGGAGCTGGTCACGTCGTTCGTGCACGTGCTGGGCTACCAGGTCAACGGCGCCAACGCGCTCACGGACCGGGTGAACGGCAAGTCGTTCTTCGACAACACGTCGGTCCGCTACAGCGGCTCGTCGCGCGACGCCGAGATCAATGCCCTGGTCGCGCGCTACGCCGGCGATCCGTCGGCCGTGAACTACTTCGACCACTGGTGGCAGCCGAGCGGACTGCTGGCGGCGCCCATGATCACGCTGCACACCACGCGCGACCCGCTGGTGCCGGAGCGGGGCGAGCAGATCTTCGCGGACGTCGTGAGCGAGGCGGGCAACGCCGGCCTGCTGCTCCAGCGCACCACGGACGCGTTCGGCCACTGCGCGTTCACCGGACCGGACATCGTCGGCGCGTTCCTGTCGCTGCGGCAGTGGGCGGTGACCGGCCAGCGGCCGGCGGCGTAGCGGTTGCCCGGAGCGGCGGCGTCGCGGTCGCCCGGAGCGGCGGCGTCGCGGTCGCCCGGAGCGGCGGGGCTGGCCGCCTGACCTGTTGCGGTTCGTGCGCGCCGCTCAGACCTGCTTCTGCGAGGCCGGCGACTCGCCCGCCGCCTCGCGGATCCGCTCCAGCGCGGCCTCCGTGATCAGACCCTGACGCACGGCGTGCTCGCCTGCCTCGACGGTATCCGCGACCAGGCAGGTGGGCACGCCGCGCTGCTCCAGCTCCTCGGCGATCTCGCGGACCTCCCGGTCGCGCGACTCGCTCTCCGAGACGTCCCGGATGTAGATCGCGCGCACGCGCCCCGGCTTGTGGTGCACCAGCTGTCGATACGTCTCCGGGTCGTCCTGGCCGCTGTCGCCGATCAGCACGAAGGACAGCTCCGGGTATGCCTCCATCAGCAGGCGGATGCGGTCCCGCTTGTGCCTCTCGTGCCCCAGTGCGGACGACTTGTCCTCCTTGATCGACAGGTCGCGCAGGAAGATCGGCCCTGCCGGGATCTCCTTGTCCTCCAGGAAGGAGTCGAACAGGTCGAACATGTTCCAGCCGCTGCGCGAGACGTAGAAGATCGGGTTGATGCCGCGCGCGTCCGCCCCCTCCACCAGCGCGTGGTAGAACGCGCCCACGCCGGCGAACGCGGCGCGCGAACGCGCGTCGTTCTCGAAGACGACCTTGATCTTGCGCAGCGTCTTGGACGCGGACGAGCGGATCACCGTGTCGTCCAGGTCGCTGACCACGGCGAACTCGACGTCGGCGGACGGCACCAGCACGGGCGCGGTGCCGGTCGGGTGGTCGTCCGGCTTCAGGCTCTCGATGACCTCCAGGTCGACGTCGTGCCAGCCGCCCTCCAGCGGCTGGTCCAGCGGGATGTCGATCTTGAAGAAGCCCTCGTTGTCCGTCCACGTGTCCCACTCGCCGCCGCGGAAGCGGGCGCGGATGCGCGCGCCCGGGATCTCGTCGCTTTCGAAGCGGCGCAGCGTCGTGCGCATGTTGTCCCAGAGCCCCGTATCGCCCGGCTCGCCGGCCTCGCCCTTCTTCTCGATCAGGCGACCCTCCACGTGCAGCGCGGTGGCCGTGCCGTAGCCGTGGTAGCCGACCAGCCGCATGTCGTCCAGCAGCCCCAGCTTCTCCTCCAGCCGGATCTTGAGCCCGGGATCGTGGGGTCGCGGCGCCTGCATCGCGGTCTTGTCGCCGTCCTGGCGGTCGGTCGGCCGCTCCCGGTCCTCGCCTTTCGCGTCGTCGCGCGTCCCGTCGTCAGGCTCGCCGTCGTCGGTGCGCTTCCTGTCGTCCTCGCTCATGTTCAGCCATCCCGCTGCGTTCACGTCCATCCCGAAGGACGCGCAAACGCCACGCCGGGCTGTTGCTCGCGCCGCGCGGAGCGTGGTCGGCTGCCGCGAGCCGAGCGCTCTCCGTCCGCCGCGAGCGTTGCCGCGCGCGCACCCGCAGCCGCACCTTTGCGGCCTTGCGTTCCCCCGGCGGCAAGCGACGACCCTCCAGCCCGCACTCGACGATGAGCCACCGACCGTTCGGCGCCGAACCCGCGCAGGCCGATGCCGAGGCGACGCGCGCGCGGCACGAGGCGTACTGGCGCCGCAACATCCGCTATGTCCTGACGCTGCTCGCCGTGTGGTTCACGGTGTCGTACGGCTTCGGCATCCTGCTCGCCGAGCCGCTGAACCGGGTCACCATCCCCGGCACCGGCTTCCCGCTGGGCTTCTGGTTCGCGCAGCAGGGCTCCATCTACGTGTTCGTGGTACTGATCTTCGTCTACGTGCGGCTGATGAACCGGCTGGACCGCGAGTTCGACGTCGACGAGGCCGGCGAGGGGGCGGGCGCATGAACGTGCAGGCGTGGACGTTCCTGCTGGTGGCCGCGTCGTTCGCGCTCTACATCGGCATCGCCATCTGGTCGCGTGCGTCGTCCACGAAGGACTTCTACGTCGCCGGCACCGGCGTCTCGCCGCTGGCCAACGGCATGGCGACGGCGGCGGACTGGATGAGCGCCGCGTCCTTCATCTCCATGGCCGGGCTGATCGCCTTCATGGGCTACGACGGCTCGGTCTACCTGATGGGCTGGACGGGCGGCTACGTGCTGCTGGCGCTGCTGCTCGCGCCCTACCTGCGCAAGTTCGGCGCGTACACCGTGCCGGACTTCGTCGGCGACCGCTACTACTCGCAGACCGCGCGCATCGTGGCGGTCGTGTGCGCGATCTTCGTCTCGTTCACGTACGTGGCCGGTCAGATGCGCGGCGTCGGCATCGTCTTCAGCCGGTTCCTGCAGGTGGACGTGGCGGTCGGCGTCTACATCGGCATGGCCATCGTCTTCTTCTACGCGGTGCTGGGCGGCATGAAGGGCATCACCTACACGCAGGTGGCGCAGTACTGCGTGCTGATCTTCGCGTACCTGGTGCCGGCCATCTTCCTGTCGCTGATGATCACGGGCAATCCCGTGCCGCAGCTGGGGCTGGGCGGCGTCGACCAGGCGACGGGCCTGCTGCTGCTCGAGCGGCTGGACGGGCTGCTGCAGGAGCTCGGCTTCGCCGCCTACACGGCCGGCACGCGCTCCACGCTGGATGTGTTCCTGATCACCGCTGCGCTGATGGTCGGCACGGCCGGTCTGCCGCACGTGATCATCCGCTTCTACACCGTGCCGCGCGTGCGGGACGCGCGCGTGTCGGTAGGCTGGGCGCTGGTCTTCATCGCGCTGCTCTACACCACCGCGCCGGCCGTGGCGGTGTTCGCGCGCACCAACCTGATCGCCAGCGTGGCGGGCACGCCCTACGCCGAGGCGCCCGAGTGGTTCCGCACGTGGGAGGCGACCGGCCTGCTCCGCTTCGACGACGCCGACGGCGACGGCCTGATCGCCATCGCCGGCCCGAACGCGCCCATCGCCAACGAGCTGACCGTCGACAACGACATCATGGTGCTGGCCAACCCCGAGATCGCGGGGCTGCCCGAGTGGGTGGTCGGCCTGGTCGCGGCCGGCGGCCTGGCCGCCGCGCTGTCCACCGCGGCCGGCCTGCTGCTGGTCGTATCGTCGGCCGTGAGCCACGACCTGCTCAAGCGCGCGCTGCGACCCGACATCTCCGAGCGCGGCGAACTGATCGCCGCGCGCGTGGCCGCGGGCGCGGCCGTGCTCGTCGCCGGCTACCTGGGCATCAATCCGCCCGGCTTCGTGGCGCAGGTGGTGGCGTTCGCGTTCGGGCTGGCCGCGTCGTCCTTCTTCCCGGTCATCATCCTCGGCATCTTCTCCAGGCGCACCACGCGCGAGGGCGCCATCGCCGGCATGATCACGGGCATCACCTTCACCGCCGCCTACATCGTCTGGTTCAAGCTGATGCACCCCGAGCTGAACTCGCCCGACAACTGGTGGCTGGGCATCAGCCCGGAGGGCATCGGCACGATCGGCATGCTGCTCAACTTCGGCGTGACCACGCTGGTGTCCCGCTTCACGCCGCCGCCGCCCGCCGAGGTGCAGGTGCTGGTGGACCGCGTGCGCGTGCCGCGCGGTGCCGGCGCGGCGCACGAGATCAGCGCATGAGCGAGCGCGAGCGGCCTGACGACGCCGTGGACACGCCCGGCGGCGAGCCGGGCTCCACCGACGAGGCGCAGCGAACGCGGCGGCGCCCTCGCTGGGTGCGCTGGCTGGAGGCCGCGTTCTGGATCGGCCTGGCCGGCGTCGCGCTCTGGCGGCTGGGCCCGCAGATCGGCGCGGCCGTCGGCATCGACGTCGGCACCCCCGAGCGCGCGCCCGCGCTGACGGTGACGACCATCGAGGGCGACAGCCTCTCGCTGGCCGACCTGCATGGACAGGTGGTGCTGGTCAACTTCTGGGCGACCTGGTGCGGGCCGTGCCGCGTCGAGATGCCGGGCTTCCAGGACGTCTACGAGAGCCGGCGCGAGCGCGGCTTCACCATCGTCGGCCTTTCGACGGACCGCGGCACGCCCGACTTGGTGCGCGCCTTCGTGCGGCAGTACGACATCGCCTACCCGATCGCCGTGGTCGGCGGGGAGGCGGAGCGTGCGTTCGGCGGCGTGTCGGCGCTGCCGACCTCGTTCCTGATCGACCGGGCAGGCTGCATCCGCCACACCGTGCGCGGCTACTTCGCCGAGGCCGCGCTGGCCGCGGCCGTCGACCGGCTGCTGGACGAGCCGCCCGACGACACGGCGCGCCCCTGCGCGACAGCCGCCACGTAACGAGCCCGACAGCGGCCTGCACGCCCGGCGCCGGCCTGTTACAGTATGGAACGTGGCGCACGAACGCCGGCGCCCGCCCCAGCAGTCGAGACGGACCGATGGACGAGCAGACGACACAGCGCCACGGCGGCGACGCGCCCGTGGAACGTGCGCTCCGCCAGTCCAACCTCACCTTCGAGGCCATCTACGACGCCGTGATCATCGCGGACGCGGATGGCCGCATCGTCAACTGGAACCCGGCCGCCGAGCGGATCTACGGCTGGCGGCGCGACGAGGTGATCGGCCGCATCGCCGATTTCCTCCAACCGGACGGCACCGGCCCGGCGGTCGCCGGCTCCATCATCGAGCGGATCCAGGCCGGCGAGATCTTCGAGGGCGAGCTCGCCTTCGTCACCCGGGACGGCCGCGCGGGCACCACGGAAACGGTCGTGGTCCCGGTGCGGGACGGCGCCGGCATCGTGGTCGGCTCCGTCGGCGTGAACCGGGACGTGTCGCGCCGCAAGGCGATGGAGACGGCGCTGCGGCGGCGCGAGACGGAACTGGTGCAGTCGCAGAAGATGGAGGCGATCGGCCGGCTGGCTGGCGGCCTGGCGCACGATTTCAACAATGTGCTGTCCACCGTGTCCGGCTACGCGCAGCTGCTGCTGGACTACGACCTGCCGGACGAGGCGCGCGCGGACGTGCAGGTCATGATCGACACGCTGCGCCATGCGGCGTCCATGACGCGCCAGCTGCTGTCGCTCAGCAGGCGCGCGCCCGACGAGTCCCGTTCGATCGATCCCGACGACGTGCTGCGCTCCGTGGTCGGCATGCTGGAGCGCGTGATCGGCCGGCACATCCGGCTGGACATCGAGCTGGACGCGGGCACCTGCATCTGCATCGACGCGGTGCGGCTGGAGCAGATCGCGCTGAACCTGCTGGTCAACGCGCGGGACGCGCTGCCCCACGGCGGCCGCATCCTGCTGCGCAGCGAACGCATCCGCGCCGGGACGGAAGGGGATGCCGGTCCGGAGGCCGCGCCGCCCACGGCCGCGCCCGGCCGCGACTTCATCCGCATCACCGTGCAGGACGACGGCGCGGGCATGAGTCCGGAGGTCGCGGCGCGCGCCTTCGAGCCGTTCTTCACCACCAAGTCGGATGAGCAGGGCACCGGGCTGGGACTGGCCACCGTGTACGGCATCGCGGTGCAGCACGGCGGGCGGGCCGACATCGCCAGCGAGCCGGGGCGAGGCACCACCGTGACCGTGGACCTGCCCGTGACCGACGCGGCGGCAGGCAGGCCCTGCCGGGCAGGCGACTGACGCCCCAACGTTGCCGCCGGAGCGGGATATGGAGCCGGCATCGTTGTGCCGGCCGCGGCGTGATCAGCCCGTCTCGTCCAGCCGGACGATCACCGCCTCGTTGCCCGCCAGCCGATCGCCCGCGCCGAACTCGCCATCGCGGCCCGCCGTGGACAGCAGCACCTGTCCGCGCAGCCTCCGATCAGGCCGGAAGGCCGCCTCGTCCTCCCCGAAGTTGATCGCCACGAGCAGCCGCTCTCCGTCGTGCTCGCGCAGGTACGCCAGCACGGGGGAGTCGGCCGGCACCGGCGCGTAGCTGCCGCGCCGCAGCGCCTCCCGCTGCCGGCGCAGGCGCAGCAGGTTGCGGTGCAGCGTCAGCATCGAGCCGGGCTCGTCGCGCTGCGCGGCCACGTTGCGCTCGCGCCACTCGTCGCTCAGCGGCAGCCAGGGCGTGGCGCTGCTGAAGCCCGCGTGCGTTGCGCCGCTCCACTGCATGGGCGTGCGATAGGCGTCGCGGGTCGGACTGCCCGGGTCGCGGATCGCCTGCGGATCCTGCACGCGGTCGGGCGGGATGCGCACGTCGCCGATGCCGATCTCGTCGCCGTAGTAGATGGTCGGCGTGCCGCGCAGCGTGAGCAGCAGCAGGGCGGCGGCGCGCGCCGCCGCGTCGCCCAGACGCCCCGCGACGCGCGGCTTGTCGTGGTTGCTGAGCACCCAGTTGGGCCAGCCGTAGTCGGGCAGCGCGGCCTCGTATTCGTCGATGGCCGCCTCCACCACGTCCCGCTCCCAGCGGAGCAGGATCAGCTGGAAGTTGAACGGCAGGTGCGCGCCGCCGCCGGACTCGCCGTAGTACTTCACCAGCTGCTTGATCGGCAGGTAGATCTCGCCGATCAGCAGCCGCTCCTCGAACTCGTCGATCACGGCGCGCATCTCCGCCACCACGTCATGCACCTCGGGCTGGTCGGTGCTGTAGGCGGGGATCAGTCGGTCGTAGCTCAGCTCGGCGGTCTCCGCGTCGTAGTGCGGGTTGCGCGGGTTGTCGCGCAGCTGATCGTCCTTGATCAGGTGCCACATCACGTCCACGCGAAAGCCGTCTGCGCCCCAGTCCAGCCAGTGGCGCATCACGTCCAGCATCGCCTCGCGCACGTCCGGGTTGCGCCAGTTCAGGTCGGGCTGCTCCTTCAGGAACGCGTGGTAGTAGTACTGGCCCGTCGCCTCGTCCCACTCCCACGCGCTGCCGCCGAACACGCTCAGCCAGTTGTTGGGCGGCCCGCCGTCCGGACCCGGGTCCGACCAGATGTACCAGTCGCGCTTCGGATCGTCGCGTGACGAGCGCGACGCCCGGAACCACGGATGCCGGTCCGAACTGTGGTTCGGCACCAGGTCCAGGATCAGCTTCATGCCCCGCTCGTGCAGCGCGTCGCGCAGCCGGTCCAGGTCCGCCTGTCCGCCGAAGAGCGGATCCACTCGGCGGTAGTCCGAGATGTCGTAGCCGAAGTCGGCGTGCGGCGACTCGAACACCGGTGAGAGCCAGACCGCGTCCACGCCCAGCCACTCCAGGTAATCGACCCGATCGGCGATGCCGGCCAGATCGCCCACGCCGTCGCCGTCGCTGTCCTGGAAGCTGCGCGGGTAGATCTGGTACAGCACGGCGTCCTTCCACCACGGACGTCCGCCGCCGGCGCTCGTGCCGCCCATCGCCAGCTCGACCTCGGTCATCGCGATCCCGCCGCGGCGGCGCCGCTCACTCGTGCGTCTCCAGCGGCTGGCCGTCCGGCTGCACCAGGTACCACTCGCCCCACTGGTCGGTGACGTCCTGGCCGCTGGTCATGCCGGGACCGGTGTCGTCGTGGTAGTAGTAGAGCGCGTTCCCGCCGTACGTGACCTGGGTGGCGCCGTCTCGCCGCGTGATCGTGCCGAGCATGTCTGCCTGTACCGCGGCGCCCGCCTGCGCCGCCACGCGGGGCGCACCGTCGGACGACAGGAACGGCGGCCATTCCTCGGCGCACGCGTCGTAGCAGGTGGCGCTGTCCTGCGGCGCACCCTCGATCAGGTACAGCGCGCGGCCCGCGGCGTCCGTGAGATAGGCACGGCCGTCCAGGCTGTCCACGGCCAGCGAGGCGCCCGCAGCCTCCCCGGCCGGCGCCGCTCCGTCCGCCGGCTCCAGCGCCACGGTCGACTGCTCCTCGGTCGCCGACGTGGCGCCCGTGTCCTCCGCCTCCGCACACGCCGTCGCGCTCAGCGCGACGACCACCGCGGTCGCAATCCGGATGCGCCCTTTCATCGTCCTCCCCCTGCTCGAGTCGTTCGCATGCGCCGGTGGCAGCGCGTCGCAAGAGGTGTACGAAGCGGCCTATATTCGCGGCCCCGATCAGGACGTACCGGCCGAACCCGCGAGCGTGATGTGACCGAGACGAGGACGACCGACGCCGGCTCGACCGCCGGCCGCGCCGCCGTGTGGTGGGCGGTGGCGGGCGTGGCCGCGATCCTCGCCGAGGCCGTGGTCAGCCTGGCCGCCATCGGCCTCGCCACGCTGCGCGCCGGGCTGTCGCCGCTGGAATGGCTCGCGTTCTTCGTATGCGCGACGGGGTTCTTCTACGGGGAGGGCGTGCGCGCGCTGCAACGGCGCTGGGTGCCGTTCGTGATGCGGCGAGCGGCGTCGCTGCGCCACACCGGCTCGACGCTCGACCGGGTGCTGGCTCCGCTCTACGCGATGGCGCTGGTCGGCGCGCCGCGCGCCACGCTGCTGCGCGCGTGGGCGGGCGTCGCGGGCATCGTGCTGGCCGTGGTGGTCGTGTCCCGACTGCCCGCCCCGTGGCGCGGCATTGTCGACCTGTCCGTCGCGCTCGCGCTGGCGTGGGGGCTGCTCGCCGTTGTACGCTGCGCGATCCGCATGCTGCCGATGCCGGCAGCGAGCGGCATCGAACGCGGCGGGAGCGACCGGCCGCGCGATTGAATCGGGACGGGAGGCAGACATGGACGACCTTCGCGTTGCCCGCACCAGCCCGGGGCTCACCGGCGCCGCTCACGCGATTCTGCGCATCGGAGCGGGACTGCTCTTCATCCAGCATGGCGCGCAGAAGCTGCTCGGCTGGTTCGGCGGCATGGGCGGGTCGGGCGCGACGGCCGAACTGTTTACGCAGCTGGGGCTGGCCGGCGTGCTGGAGCTGTTCGGCGGCGCGCTGATCGTGATCGGCCTGTTCACGCGACCGGTCGCCGCGATCCTGGCCGTCGAGATGCTGGCCGCCTACTTCATCGCGCATCTGCCGCAGGGCTGGGTGCCGATTCAGAACGGCGGCGAACTGGCGCTGCTGTACATGCTGGTCTTCATCTGGCTGGCGGCCGCGGGCGCGGGCCCGGCCAGCGCCGACGCAGCGATGGCGCGGCGGCGCGGCGCCACGACGAGCACGACCACGGCCGCGCCCGGCACCACGCCATGAGACCGTGGCCGTAGCGGATCCAGGGCGGCCGGGCGCGCCGCGGGAGTCGACGGGGTCGGGCGCCCGGGCGCTGCGCCGGCTGCTGCTCGCGCTGGTCGCGCTCGGCTGCGTCGGGCTGAGCGCGGAACTGGCGCTGCTCGAGCACATCGAGTCGCTTCTGCAGCTGGTGCCGTTCGGCGTGTTGCTGCTGGCGCTGGCCGGCACCGTCTGGATGTGGCTGGCGCCGCGTGCGGCGGCCGTGCACGCCTTCCGCGCCAACATGGCGCTGCTCATCCTGGCAGGCGTGGCTGGGCTGTGGCTGCACTTCGACGGCAACCGCGCCTTCGAGCTGGAGATGGAGCCGGAGGCGGGCGGGCTGGCGCTGGTGTGGCTGGCGCTGCGTGGCGCCACGCCCGCCCTGGCGCCGGGTGCGCTGGTGCAGCTCGGCCTGATCGGACTGATCGCGACGTACCGGCATCCGGCCGTCGCCAATCGAACACCAACGGGAGAGGAAGGGACATGAGAGGAACGAGAATCACCGGGGGCGCCGCGGCGCTGGCCGCGCTGTGCGTGCTGGCCGCCTGCGAGGAGCAGACGCGCGAGGTCCCGGCCGAGGGCGCCGCGGTCGAGGCGACGGACGCGCCGGTGACGCCGGCCGAGCAGGCGCCCGCGGACGGCGCGATGATGGACCCGAACACGGCCAGCGAGCAGGAGCTGCAGTCGGTGCCCGGCATCGACGCGACGCTGGCCGCGGCGCTGGTCGCGGCGCGCCCGTTCGAGGACATGCTGGAGGTCGACAGCGTCCTCGCCGGGTCGCTGGACGAGACGGCGCGGGACAGCGTCTACACGCGGCTGTGGTACCCGATCGACCTGAACACGGCCAGCGAGGAGGAGATCCTGCTGATCCCCGGCGTCGGCTCGCGCATGCAGCACGAGTTCGAGGAGTACCGCCCCTACCGCGGCATCGAGGAGTTCCGCCGCGAGATCGGCAAGTACGTGGACGAGGCGGAGGTCGCGCGGCTCGAGCGCTACGTTACGATCCGCTAGACGCGTTGCGCGCGCCGAGGTCATCGACCACGGTGCAGATCACTTCGCGGATCCTCCAGTCGACCTGACGCGCGGCGCGGCTCGCCTGCTCGAGTCGCGCCGCGACGTCCTGGCCGCGGCGCTCGCGCAGCTGCAGGAACGCCTCGCCCGAGATCAGGTGACCCTCCTCGCGCAGCCGCACGTCGGCCTTGTCCACCCAGTCCAGTTCGCGCAGCCGCGCGGCCACGCGCTCCGGCAGGTCCGACACCTCCCCGTCCACCGTCTCGGGGCGCTGGTCCATCAGGTCCCGCACCACGCGGGAAAGGTTCTTCAGGCCGTCCGCCGTGATGTCCAGCGAGATGATGCCCGCCGCCGTCGCGTCCGCCCACCACCAGCCCATGCCGACGCCCAGCACGCCGGCGATGCCGGCCAGGCCGGTCAGCCAGTCGGCGCGGTTCATGTCAGCGTCCGCCTTGAGCGTCTTGTCGTTCAGTCGCCTGGCCAGCGGCAGCTTCATGCGGCCCAGAGCCAGGGGCACCACCGTGCCGTACGCCAGCGCGGCGATCATCAGCCAGCCGGCCCATAGCGTATGGCCGAAGACGACGCGGGTGCCGATCGTCGGGCGCGTGCCCTGCACCAGCCCGAGCAGCGAGTCGATCAGGATGAACAGGCCGAAGATGGTCAGCGCCACCGCCCCGGCCAGGAACGCGATCGACGCCGACCGGTGGTAGCCGTACGGGAACTCGTCGTTGGGCGCGCGGTCCCACCAGTGCGCGGAAACCAGGAACGCGATCGGCGGCACCAGCGACAGCAGGTCCTCGATCCACGCCGCCTTCATCGTCTGCGACGAGCCCATGGTCAGGTAGATCGCGACGATGACCGTCGCCATCAGCGCAAGCGACACCCACTCCAGTCGCCGCGCGCGGCGGTACACGGGTCGCAGCTCCGCGGGCAAATCGAAATCGGCGCGGGTTCTCATCGGGGCGCGACCGTGGCGGGATCGCTGTCGATGTGACGCTCCAGCGCGGCGAGCAGCGCGCTCTCGCCCGGCGGCACCGCCAGCACGTGATCGTCCTGCGCCGTCCTGCGCCATGGCCGGGTGAACGCGACCCGCGACGACCACGGAGATTGCGCAGTCAGTCCCGCGGCGACCACGTGCAGCTCGCGGCGTTCCAGCCGCTCCAGGTTCTCCGACGCCGCCGCCCAGTACCACTCCACGCGCGCGTCCAGGCCGCGTGCGAACGATCGAACCAGCTCCGCCTCCGGCCCCTGCGCCGAATCACCCGCGCGCGTCAGCAGGGGCGGGCTCTCCGTCACCCCCACGTGCAGCACTCCCCCGCGCGCCCGTTCCAGCGATCCCGCCGCATCGCGCGGAATGCCGTCACAGGCGCCCCCGCCCAGAACGATCAGCACCAGCAGCACAGCCCGTCGCATGCGCCGCCGCCCGTGCATGGAACGAGCCGATGGGCCCTGGGCGTCGGGCTTGGGGCTTGGGGCTTGGGGCTTGGGGCTTGGGACCTGCGTCGCCCTGAGAGCCAGCTCAGGTCCGCACTTCGCACTTCGCACTCCGCATGCCGGCCTCGGCGCGCCGACGGAACCTGGCCCGGATCGCGGGGCTTGAAAGCGCATGGCGAGTGGAAATGGAAGGCGATGGCGGCGGCACCCGGAGGCGGACCAGCCGCCGCTCGGCGAGCGGTTGAAGACGCTGGGACTGCTGCCGGCGTTCCTGCGCATGGTGTGGCGCACGCATCCGGGCTACGGTGCGGGCATCGTCGCGGCGCGGGTGCTGTCGGCGTTCGGGCCGGTGGCGATGCTGTGGGTCGGCAAGCTGATCGTGGACGGCGTGGTCGCCGCCGTGGCCTCCCCCGCGCGCGACTGGACGCCGCTGCTGTGGCTGGTCGCGCTGGAGCTGGCGATCGCGCTGGTGCTGGAAGCGCTCGGCCGCGTCTCGGCGCTGCTCGAGACGCTGCTCGGCGACCGCTTCGGCAACGACCTGAGTGTCCGTCTCATGCGGCACGCGGCCGAACTGGACCTGGAGCAGTTCGAGGACCCCGACTTCTACGACAAGCTGCAGCGTGCACGGCGGCAGACGTCCGGGCGCGTGGCGCTGGTCGGCACGCTGCTGCAGATGGGGCAGCAGACGCTGACGGTGATCTCGCTGCTGGCGGCGCTGCTGGCCTTCAACGCCTGGCTGCTGCTGATCCTGGTGCTGGCGATCCTGCCCGCGTTCATCGGCGAGACCCGCTTCGCGGGGGAGAGCTATTCGCTGTTCCACCGCTGGACGCCGGAGCGCCGCGAACTGGACTACCTGCGCTGGGCCGCGGCCAGCGACGTGACGGCCAAGGAAGTAAAGCTGTTCGGGCTGTCCGACCACCTGATCGACCGCTACGCGGGACTGGCCGAGCGCTACTACGACGCCAACCGCCGCCTCGCCTCCCGCCGCGCGCTGTGGGGCACCGCGCTGTCCGGGCTCTCCACCGTCGCCTACTACGGCGCGGTCGCGTTCATCGTGGCGCAGGCGGTGGCCGGCGCGATCACGCTGGGCACGCTGACCTTCCTGATCGGCTCGTTCGACCGCGGCCGCTCGCTGATCCAGTCGGTGCTGCTGCGCGCGGCCGGGCTGTACGAGGAGAGCCTGTTCCTGCGCGACCTGTTCGAGTTCCTGGAGATGCGGCCGCGCATCGCGCGCACCGCCCACGCGCTGTCGTTCCCCGACCCGATCCGCGAGGGATTCCGCTTCGAGGGCGTCGGCTTCCGCTACCCGGACAGCGAACGCTGGGCGCTGCGCGGCGCCTCGTTCGAGCTGCGGCCTGGTGAGCGGATCGCACTCGTGGGGGAGAACGGCGCGGGCAAGACCACGCTGGTCAAGCTGCTCACGCGGCTCTACGATCCCACGGAGGGCCGCATCATCCTCGATGGGCGCGACCTGCGCGAGTACGACGTGGACGGGCTGCGGCGCGCCGTCGGCGTCATCTTCCAGGACTTCGTGCGCTACGACATGGTCGCGCGCGAGAACATCGCCGTCGGCAGGATCGACGCGCTGCACGACGACGCGCGCCTGCTGGACGCCGCGTCCCGCAGCCTGGCCGGCGACGTGGTGGCACGGCTGGAGCGCGGCTACGACCAGATGCTGGGCCGCCGCTTCGAGGGCGGCGCCAACCTGTCGGGTGGGGAATGGCAGAAGATCGCGCTGGCGCGTGCCTACATGCGCGACGCGCAGGTGCTGGTGCTGGACGAACCGACCGCCGCGCTGGACGCGCGCGCGGAGTACCAGGTGTTCCAGCGCTTCAGCGAACTGACCGCCGGCCGCATGGCCGTGCTGATCAGTCACCGCTTCAGCACCGTGCGCATGGCCGACCGCATCCTGGTGCTGGACGACGGCCGCGTGATCGAGGACGGCAGCCACCACGAACTGCTCGAACGCGACGGCCGCTACGCCGAGCTGTTCTCGCTGCAGGCGGCCGGCTATCGCTGACGCGGGTGCCGCCGTGCTGAGCGAGCTGCGCCACGCGACGGAGAGCGTGCACCGGCAGCTGGAGGCGCGGCTGGACCTGCTGTCGCCCGACCTGACCGCGCGCCGCTACGCCGCCGTGCTCACGGCGTTCCACGCCGTGTGGGCGCCGCTCGAGCCGCGGCTGCGCCACGGCTGGACGCGGCTCGGCCTGGATCCGGAGCCGCGCCGGCGCGCACACCTGATCGAGCGCGACCTCGCCGCGCTCGGCATCCGCGCCGACCAGATCCCCGCCGCGCGCCGGCTGCCGCGCGTCGCCGACTCCGCCGCGGCGGTCGGCGCGCTCTACGTGCTCGAGGGGTCGACGCTCGGTGGCCAGGTGATCGCCCGCGCGCTGGGCGCCCGCGGCGACCTGCCCTTCGAGCGAGCCGGCGCCTTCCTGCGGGGGCGCGGCCGGGAGACCGGGCCGCTCTGGCATCAATTTGGCCACGCGCTCTCGCGTCTGCCCTGGTCGGCAGACGATCGGCGCGCTGCATCCGGTGCCGCGCGCCGCACGTTCGGCGCACTGGCCGCGCAGGCTCGCGAGCACGGCGCCTTCGCCGTGAGTTCCGGAGCGTCATGACCGTCGACCTTTCCAACTGCGCCAGGGAACCGATCCACGTGCCTGGCGCGATCCAGCCGCACGGTGTGCTGCTGGCCCTGTCCGAGGACGCGCGCGACGTGCTGGTCGCCAGCGCCAACGCCGGCAGGCTGCTGCGCAACGAGGACGCGCTCGAGGGAGGGGTCGCCGACGCCGGCGCGCAGGACGGCGCGCGCCCGGACGCTCGAGGCCGGCTGGCTGACCTGATCGGCACGGACGCGGCAGCGCGGGTGGCCGCGGCGCTCGAACAGGGGCAGCTGCGCGGCGTGAATCCGCTGCGCATCGAGGTGCCGTCGGCCGGTGAGTGGGACGGCATCCTGCACCGCTCGCCTGCCGGCCCGATCCTGGAACTGGAGCCGGCCAGCGGCGGCGACCCCCGCTCCGTCGGCGACCTGTATGGCCGCGTGCGCCAGGCGCTGGAGCGCATCCAGGGCGCCGCCAGCCTGGACGAACTGCACGCCGCGCTGGCCGAGGAGGTGCACGCGCTGACCGGCATGGACCGCGTCATGGTCTACCGCTTCGACCCGGACTGGAACGGCGAGGTCGTGGCTGAGGTCGTGCCGCCGGACATGGACGCGTATCTCGGCCACCGCTTTCCGGCCAGCGACATCCCCGCCCAGGCGCGCGAGCTGTACCGCAGGAACTGGCTGCGGCTGATCGCCGACGTCGACTACACGCCGTCCCCGCTCGAGCCGGCCGAGCATCCGGCCACGGGCGAGCCGCTCGACCTGAGCGGCTCCACGCTGCGCAGCGTTTCGCCGGTGCACCTCGAGTACCTGCGCAACATGGAGGTGGCCGCGTCGATGTCGGTGTCGCTGCTGCGCGGCGGCGATCTGTGGGGCCTGGTCGCCTGCCACCACTCGACGCCGCTGCACGTGCCGTACGCCGCCCGCACTGCGTGCGAGTTCCTCGGCCAGACCTTCTCGACGCAGCTCGGCGCGATCGTCGAGGAGGGCGAGCGCGAGTACGCGCTCCGGCTGGCGCGCGTGCAGGCGGAACTGGTCGACCGCGTGGCCGGCCGCGCCGACTGGGCCCCGGCGCTGGCGGAAGGCGAGCCGCCGCTGGAGCAGGTGGCGGGCGCCAGCGGCGCGGCACTGCTGTTCCGGGGGGAGGTGCATCGCTCCGGGGACGCGCCGTCGGAGGCTACGGTGCGCGCGATCGGACAGTGGCTCGAAGGGCAGGGCGTGGGCCGCTTCGCGACCGATGCGCTGTCGTATCACATGCCGCGCACGGGCCTGGCCGGGGACGCACCGGCCGGCGTGCTCGCGACGGCGCTGCGCCCCGAGGGCGGCGACTTCCTGCTCTGGTTCCGACCGGAGCGCGTGCGCACCGTCCGCTGGGCGGGTGACCCGGACAAGCCGGCCGAGGCGGCACCCGCCGAGGGGGACGGCAACGGCGGCCGGCACACGCCGCGCCTGCATCCGCGTCGCTCGTTCCAGACCTACACGCAGGTGGTGCGCGGCCGCGCCGAGCCCTGGACCGCGGCCGAGGCGGAGGCGGCCGGCGCGCTCCGCTCGCGCGTGGTCGAGATGGTGCTCCGGCAGGCCGAGGAAACGGCGCGGCTCAACGAGCGGCTGCGGCTCAGCAACGAGGAGCTGGAGGCCTTCGCCTGGATCGCCGGGCACGACCTGAAGGAGCCGCTGCGCGGCATGCGCACCTACGCCCGCGTGCTCGAGGCCGACGCGGAGCTGGACGAGGAGCACCTCGATCACGCCCGCGCGCTGCGGCGGCTGGGCGATCGCATGGAGAGCATGCTCGAGTCGCTGCTGGACTACTCGCGCGCGCAGAACCTGGAGCTGCACCGCGAAGAGGTGGACCTGCAGGCCCTGCTCGACGACGTGCTCGACTCGCTGGCCATGCGCATCCGCGAGCGCAACGCCGAGGTCGTCGTGCCGGAGCCGCTGCCGACCGTGCGCTGCGATCCCGTCCGCGTCGGCTCGGTGCTGCAGAACCTGATCAGCAACGCCATCAAGTACAACGACCGCGAGCGGCCGCGCGTGGAGGTGACGCGGTCGCCCGCGGACGAGGGGCCGACGCTGACCGTCGCCGACGATGGCATCGGCATCCCGGAGAAGCAGTGGCCCGCTATTTTCCAGCTGTTCCGGCGCCTGCACCCGCAGACCCGCTATGGCGGCGGTGCGGGCGCGGGGCTGACCATCGCACAGCGGCTGGTGCAGCGCCACGGCGGCCGGCTCTGGCTGGATTCGGAGCCCGGCCGGGGCACGAGGTTCCACTTCACCCTGGGGAGTTCGCCCGAGTGAGCGAGACGAGCGCGAAGCAGGAGGATCGGCCGCAGCGGGTGGTTCTCATCGTGGAGGACACGGCGGCCGACCGGCTGGAGTACCGGCGGCTGATCGAGGAGGGCGGTCGCGAGTACACCGTGCTGGAGGCGGAGACGGGCCAGGAGGGGCTGGACATGGTCCGCCGCGAGCGGCCGGACTGCGTGCTGCTGGACTACAACCTGCCCGACATGGACGGCGGCGAGTTCCTGCACGCGCTGGCCGACGGACGGGCGGGTACGCCGGCCGTGCCGGTGGCGATCCTGACGGGCCGTGACGACACACGCGTCGCGCAGGAGTCGCTCAAGAGCGGCGCCCAGGACTACGTGCTCAAGGGCACGTTGACCGGCGCCGGCTTCGTCCGCGTGATCGAGAACACCATCGAGAAGCACGCGATCCGGCACGAGCTGGAGCGCAAGCGCGCCGCGCTGGAAATGCGCACCTGGCAGCTCGAGCTGGCCCAGGACGAGCTGCAGCGCAAGGTCTCGGAACTTGCCACGGCCACCCGCGCCAAGGACCAGTTCGTCGCGGTCATGTCCCACGAGATGCGCACGCCGCTGAACGCCATCCTCGGCTACACCGAACTGCTGGAAATGGGCGTGGGCGGCGGGCTGGACCAGGGCTCCGCCGACTACATCCGCCGCATCCGCACGGGCGGCAAGCACCTGCTCGACCTGATCAACGACGTGCTCGACCTGTCCCGTGCCGAGGCGGAGGAGGTCGAGCTCAGCATGGACTCGGTCGACCCCGTCGCCGTGGCCGAGGAGGTGACGCATCTGCTGGAGCGGGAGGCTGCGCAGCGCGACCTGCCACTCGTCCTCGAGACACCGGCCGAGCCGGTGCCGCACGCCCGCGCCGATCTGCGGCGCGTCCGGCAGATCCTGACCAACCTGCTCGGCAACGCCATCAAGTTCACCGACGAGGGAGCGGTCACCGTCTCCATCGAGGCGCGCGACGGCACGGTGGCCATCCACGTGCGGGACAGCGGCATCGGCATCTCGCCCGAAGTGCTGCCCCTGGTCTTCGACCGCTTCTACCAGGCCGATGGCACCCTCACGCGGGAGCGCGGCGGCAGCGGTCTCGGACTGGCCATCGCCCAGCGCCTGGCCCGTCTGATGGGCGGCGACATCGAGGCCCACAGCGACCTCGGGCAGGGCAGCCGCTTCACGCTGCTCCTGCCCACCGCTGAAGCAGCGGCTGGGGCGACGCTGCACCAGCCAGGCGAGGACGCCGCACTCGGCGCGGCCGCGGCCGGCATCGCGGGCGCCGCATTGCACGATGCCGCCGGAGCCGCGGACGCCGCCGACGCAGCCGGCGCGGCCGGTGCGGTGGGCACGATGCTCGCCGCCGGCGCAGCCGGCCAGGCGCGCGGGAGCGGCAGGGCCGGGGAGGACGGTGCCGCCGTCGCCGTCGTCGCCTACAGCGACGACGAGGAAGCGCTGCGCTCGCTCGAGGAGCACGTCGCCCCCACCGTGCGGCTGCACTGGACCACCGCAACGGATCGCGTGCGCGACATGGCCATCCAGGCGGCCGCCGGTCTGGTGGTGCTGGACATCTCCTCCGCCGGCGGCACGGCATGGGCCGCCGCGCACAGCCTGCAGGACGTGCCGGAACTGGCTTCGACCGCCGTGCTGCTGCTGCCGACCATCCCGCCGCCGGGCCCCGAGCCGTCGGCCGCGCTCGACCTGGGCTGGGTCTCGCTGGTGCCCAAGCCGTTCACGGAGGAGCAGCTGACGCGCGCCGTGTCGCGTGCGGCCGGCCAGCCGGAGGAGACCGAGCCGGGCGCCGAGCAGCCCGCTTACGAAGTGCTGGTCGTGGACGACGATGCCGAGTCGCGCCACGTGGCGCGCAGCTTCCTCGAGCGCGCCGGGCTGCGCGTGCGCGAGGTGGAGGACGGCGAGAGCGCGCTCGTCTCCATGCGCTACCGCAGGCCGGACGTGGTGGTGCTGGACCTGATGATGCCCGTGCTCGACGGGTTCGGCGTGCTGGCCGCGATGCGCGCCGACAGCGCGCTGGCCAACCTGCCGGTCGTGGTGCTGTCGGCCAAGTCGCTGACGGAGGCAGAGCGGCGCTTCCTGGTCCGCTCCGCCGTGCGTGTGCTGCAGAAGGGGCAGCACCGCCTGGCCGACGTGGCCGCGCTGGTCGTGCGCGCCGCCGAGCGGTCCACCGGCTGAGGAGCGCCGGCGCGGCTCAGCGGCCGTGGGCCGCCCAGTCCGCCCGCCCCTCGAGCCGGTTGATGCGGGCGATCTCCTCCAGGCGCCGCTCCATCTGCGAGGCCGACAGCAGCGGCGCCGCCGCATAGCCGGGATGGTGGTGGCGCATCAGTGCGTCCAGCGACGGTTCGTCGCCGTCCAGCACCGTGTCCAGCCACTCGTTTAGGAACACCAGGATGCGGCACTCCTCGACGGCCCGCGCGATCATCTCGCCCGGCTCGAAGCCGGAGAAGGCCGACGCGAAGGCGAAATCGTAGCCGCGGCCCAGCACCTTGCGGAACACCCAGGCCGCCCGCGACAGGTGGAAGTCGGACGTGACCACCCTCACGCGGCGCCAGCCGTTCGGGTCCAGGAAGTCGCGCCGCACGAAGTAGGCGTTGCCGAGCGTGTCGCGCGACTGCTCCTCCAGCAGGATCGCGTCCTCCGCCAGCCCCATCGTGCGCGCCGCAGCGGCCATCGCGGCGGCCTCCGACACCGCCGGATCGGCGGGTGCCATCAGGCCGCAGCGTCCCGAGAAGATGATGCGGGGGGCCACACCGGCCCGGTGCGCCTCGACCGCGCGCTCGACGCGGGCCTCCACCCAGCGCGGCAGGCGGCCGTCGGCGCCGAGGGCGCCGCCCAGGACCACGATGGCGTCGGCAGGGTGTCGCGCGGGTTCCATGGCGCGTGATTCTAGCGCGGCGCGGTGCGTCACGCTGCCAGGGACCGGCGCGGCGTCAGCGCGATACGTCCGAGAGCTCCAGGATCATGCGGCCGGCGAAGGGCGCGCTGGACTCGATGCGGACCGGCAGCCGGCGCACGTCGTCGGTGATCCAGAGCGTGACCGTCTGCTCGCGGTCGAAGTGGCGCGGATCACGTACCGTCATGCGGACCCGCGCGACATCGAACTCGCCGGCAGGCACGCGCAAACTCTGATGGTCGACCACCTCGAAGCGCACCGGGTTGCGCGCGGCGTCGAAGTGGCGCTCGATACGCAGCGAGGTGCCGCGCGCGAGCGGGATGGTACGGGCGAAGTAGAGGAAGCTGAGCTCGTCCAGCGCCCGCTCGGAGGCGAGCGGGCCGCTCGCGCCGTCCTGCGCCTGCCAGCGACCCAGCTCGGGCAGGATCTCGACGGAGTCGTCGCGCGACTGGCCGGGTGCGCGCTGCCGGTCCACGTACCGGAGCGAAGCCAGATCCTCCGGCTGGACCCAGGAGCGGGTCCGGCTCTCGACGCCAAAGAGCAGCACGCGCGCGTCCAGCTCGAAGCTGAGCAGCCAGGCCGCCTCCCCGCGTACCGGCTCCGCGTCCCGCACCCGCATCACGGCCGAGCCGATCTCACCGAAGCGCGAGGTGCGCACCACGTAGTCCAGCCGTTCTCCCGGCGCGAACGGTCGCAGCTCCATCGTCTCCCCCGGATCGGTCGCCATGCGCGAGCCGGTGCCCAGCACGGGCAGGCCGGCGATCAGGACCAGGGCAAGAAGTGCGCGTCGCATGCTGATGGCTCCCAAAAGCGACGGGGCGGCCGGCGAGCCGGCCACCCCGTCCAGGTTCATCCGGGCGGCCGCTCGCCTCAGAAGGCGATGGCCCCTTCCATCATCAGTCCCTGGAACTCACCGCCGTTGCGCAGGTCGGTGGTCGGGAAGTCGTTGTACTGCTGGTCCACGTACTCCGCCTTGAGCAGCACGTTGGGCGTCACGAACCAGCCCAGGCCCAGCTGGTAGCGGTCGATGCTGACCTCGTCCGCATAACCCGCCAGTTCCGCGGAGGCCGTATTCCAGCGGCCGGCCACGTACATGCTCTCGTTGTTGAAGAAGCGGTAGACCAGGTCCGCGGCGTACTGCGTCGCGTCCCGCTCCTCCGTCTCGGTCGCCGCGTTGCCGCGCGACCGCTCATAGGTCCCGAAGAATTCCAGGCCCTGGAACTTGACGAAGGGGTTGATCATCAGCGCGTTGACGTGGCTGCGGAAGCCGGGGTTCAGGCTCCCCGACCACGCCTGCGAGGAGGTCGACGCCGCGGTGTTCTCCAGCACCAGGTAGTAGCGGGAGCCGGCACGGTCGCCGCCGTACAGCGTGTTGTTCGCCGCACGCTCCTGGTAGAACATCGAGCCGGTCAGGCGCAGCCGCAGGTCGTCGTTGATCTGGCTGTCGAAGCCCACCTTGCCCAGCCAGCCCGGCGCGCGCTTGGCCGTGTTGGTGACGTCACCCTTGATCTCGCCGTTGGTCACGCCCGCCATCACGATCCACGGACCGGGGCGGAAGTAGACCTGACCGCCGATCTGCGTCGTGAACGCGTCCATGATCAGATTGCCGACGAACGGGTTGTGGATCGCGTTGCCGTTGTCGGTGCGGCGGTAGTGCGCATCGCCGTAGTCGATCTCGAAGTGCCCGAGCTTCAGCGTCAGGTACTCCATCATCGTGTTCAGCGGCGCGATGTCGAGCGGCGACTCGTCGATCAGCAGGTAGCCGTCCTTGACCCACGCCTCCTGGTGGTGCCGGGAGGACAGGTAGGTGGTCAGGGCGACGCGGATGCCCGGGGCCAGCTGCGCGTTCAGGTTCAGGTTGGCCGTGGCCAGGTTGAAGCCCGAGCCGATCTCCATCAGCTGGTTCTGATCCACGCCGTTCGCGTCCGGCCGCACATCGGCCGTGTTGTCGTGCGACAGACTCTGGAACTGCTGCGCGAAGGCCGCGCCGAAGTCCAGTTTGAAGCCGTCGTACGCCACCCCCGCGTCCTTCGGGGGCTCGAACATCTGCAGCCCGCGCTGGTCGGCCGGGCGGACGTACTGGATCGTCACCGCCGGCGCCATCGAGACGGACGTCGTCTCGGGGGCGGCCTCTTCGGCCGGCGCGCTGCCACCCTCGGTCGTCGCCACCTGGTCCTGCGCCAGGGCCGGCGCCGCGCTCAGCAGCCCGAAGGCCGCGGCGATCGTGAGTGCAGTACGGGAGCGCATCATGGTCTCTCCTTTCATTGACGCGGCCTAGCGGGCCGCGCCGTTCAGTGCCAGCGCAAGCGCGCTGTGCCCGATGAGCACATCGAAGCTCACCGTGATCTCGTCGTGCACCTTCAGGGTGCCCAGCATCAGGCGCGGCGGGCGCACGCCGAACTCCGTCATGCGCAGCGCCGTCTCGCCCTGCACGCGGACGCCGCCACTGCGCGGGTCCACCTGCACGTCCATCGTCACCGGCTTCGTCTCACCCGCGATCGTCAGATCGCCGGTGGCGCGCACCGCACCGTTCACCACCTGGTAGCCGGTCAGCTCGTAGCGGATCTCCGGATGATCCTCCGCCTCGAGCGCGTTGCGCATGTGCTCGTTCATCGTCCCGTTGCGGCAGTCCATCTGCGCCACCGGGATCACCACGGCCACGCGCTGGCGACCCTCCGGCAGGTCCGCCACCGCCGCGGCGCTGCCCGGCTCCGTGCGCAGCGTCGCCTGGAACTGCGTGACGTCGCAGCTCCATGAGCGCACGGTGGAGCCACCGCTCACCGTGATGCGGCCGCTCGCGCCCGGCGCGCTGGCCAGCGTCTGGCCGTCGGCGCCCGTGACCGCGATGGCCAGCGCGGCTGCGAGTGTGAACGCCTTCCTCATCCTTGCCTCCCGTCCTTGCGGGACCTCGTTTCGGCCCGCGGAGACCGCCGCCGGCCCGAACCACGCTGCAAGGTGCCGCCGCGAGGGGGATGCGCCTGTAGGTGAAAGACCGGAAAATTCCCCGGGAGCCTCTCGCGGCTCCGGTCGGGGGTTTCCCGACACCACGGACGCGCGGGTCGGGAATCACCACCACGAGGCATGGCAGACGACGAGGAGGACGGGCCGATGGACGAAGTGCTCCGCGACGTGCGGGTGCTGGACCTGTCGCAGAACCTGGCGGGCCCCTACGCCACCCAGATCCTGGCCGACCTGGGCGCCGACGTGATCAAGGTGGAGCCGCCCGCCGGCGATGCCGCCCGCGCCTGGGGGCCGCCCTTCATCGGCAGCGACAGCCCGCTCTTCCTGTGCGCCAACCGCGGCAAGCGCAGCATCGCGCTGGACCTGCGCGACGACGACGACCGGGGCACGCTGCGACGGCTGACCCGCCACGCCGATGTCTTCGTCCAAGCGCTCCGCCCCGGCGCGATCCAGCGGCTCGGCTTCGGCTACGAGCAGGTCCGCGCGCTGCGGCCCGACGTCGTCTACCTGTCCGTCAGCGCCTACGGGGAGGAGGGTCCCCTCGGGGAGCAGCCGGGCTACGACCCGCTCATGCAGGCGTTCGCCGGCATCATGTCCGTCACCGGGGAGCCGGACGGCGAGCCGGTGCGCGTCGGCACCTCCATCATCGACCTCGGCACCGGCACCTGGGCCGCACTCGCCACCCTCGCCGCGCTGCGCCGCCGCGACCGCAGCGGGGAGGGGAGCCACGTACGCACCGCGCTGCTCGACACCGCGCTCGGCCTGATGAGCTACCACCTGCAGGCGCACCTGGCGGACGGCTCCGTGCCGCGCGCGGCCGGCACCGCACTCGGCAGCATCGCGCCCTACGAGGCATTCCCCACCCGCGACGGCCGCGTCATGATCGCCGCGGCCAACGACGGACTGTTCGCGCGACTGTGCGGCGCCCTCGGCCTGATCGACCTGCCCGACGATGCCCGCTTCCGCAGCAACGCCGACCGCGTCGCCGCGCGCGAGATCCTGCACCAGCGCATCGCCGCCGAGACCGCGCGCCGGTCCACCGAGGCGCTGCTCACGCTGCTGCACGATGCGGACGTGCCGTGCGCGCCGATCCACGACGTCGCACAGGTCGCCGCCGACCCGCAGGTGCGGGCGACCGGCATGCTGCGGCCGAATCCGGCCGGGCACCTGTCCCACTATCAGGAGGTGGCGCTGCCCGCCAGCTGGGACGGCCGCCGCACCGGCCCGCGCCCCGCGCCGCCGCGCCCGGGTCAGCATCGCGCGGAGATCCTGGCGGAGCTGGACCGTCTGGACGCGACCGCCTGACCCCTTGACGCCATCCCTCACTTCGATTAATCTCAGTGGTGAGATGAATGACGCGAACGGCAGGGCCGGCAACGGCGGACATCCGCTCCAGGCGAGCGAGGCGCAGAAACGGGCGCTCCGGCTATGGGTCGTGCTCAGCCGCGCCTACTGGGCCGTGGAAGACCGCGTCCGGGCGGACCTGGCCCGGCAGGGGCTGAGCGGCGCCGAGTTCGGCGCGCTCGAGGCGCTCTACCACAAGGGTCCGATGCTGCTGGGCGACCTGAAGCGGAAGATCCTGGTCTCCAGCGGCGGCATCACCTACGTGGTGGACCGGCTGGCCGAAAAGGGGCTGGTGGAGCGCCGCCCCTGCGCCACGGACCGGCGCGCGATCTGGGCCGCGCTCACGCCCGACGGCGAGCGCACCATGCGGGAGATGTTCCCGTCGCACGCGGATCTGATCGCCGAGGCGATGTCGGGGCTGCGCGCTTCCGAGCAGAAGGAGGCGGCGCGTCTGCTGCGTGATCTGGGCGTCCACGCCGCGGAGCTGGAACCCGTGGCGAGCCGGTAGGCTTTGCTTCGGGCAGATAGTTCAAAACTGAGCAGTTCAGCAGTAAGCGGGTGGCGCGGGGCCGCCCGTGATCGAAACCCGAATCGGGAGCAGGACGATGACGCAGGCACAGACGGAGACACGGACGGTGTGGAACCTCGACCCGGCGCATTCGCAGGTGGAGTTCCGCGTGAAGCACATGATGATCACGACGGTGCGCGGTCAGTTCGGCAAGGTGGAGGGCCGCATCGAGCTGGACGACGAGAACCCCTCGGAGTCGAGCGTTTCGGTGACGATCGACGCGTCGAGCATCGACACGCGCAACCAGGACCGGGACACGCACCTGCGTTCCGCGGACTTCCTGGGTGCGGAGGAGCACGGCACGATCGAGTTCCGCAGCACGCGTGTGGAGGGGGAGTGGAAGGAGCCGGGCGACGTGTTCAAGGTCCACGGCGACCTGACCATCCGCGGCGTCTCGAAGCCGGTGGTGCTGGACGCGATCTACGAGGGTGAGGGTCGTGACCCGTGGGGCGGCGACCGCATCAGCTTCACCGCGGACACGCGCATCGACCGCAAGGACTTCGGCCTGAAGTGGAACCAGGCGCTGGAGACGGGCGGCGTGCTGGTGGGTGAGGAAGTGAAGATCCACATTGAGGCGCAGGCGGTCCGCCAGGCCTGAGCCAGCGGCCAGCCGTCAGCTGCCAGCCGCCAGCGAAAGCACCTGGTGGCTGGCAGCTGGCAGCTGGCAGTTGGCAGCTGGTAGTCCGCAGTTCCAAAAGGGAGGTCGACCATGGGCGTCCACGGTATCCATCACGTCACGGCCATCGCGGGGGAGGCGCGTGAGAATCTGGCGTTCTACACGCGCGTGCTGGGCATGCGGCTGGTGAAGCGCAGCGTCAACCAGGACGATCCCGGGACCTACCACCTCTTCTACGCCGATGGTGCGGGGCACCCCGGCACGGACCTGACCTTCTTCCCCTGGCGCAACGTGAAGCCGGGGCGGAAGGGCTGGGGGCTGACGACGGAGGTCGAGCTTTCGATTCCGGTCGGCACGCTCGATTTCTGGTTCGATCGTCTGTCGTCACATTCGCTCGATGCGCGGCGTTCGGAGCGATTCGGCGCGGGCGCGCTGGAGTTCCGCGACCCGCACGGGCTCGAGCTCGCGCTGGTCGAGGGCGACGGCTGGCCGGAGTTCGAGCCATGGTCGGAGGGCCCCGTCGAAGCCGATGCGCAGGTGCGCGGCATCCACGGTGTCCGCTTCTGGCAGCACGACCCCGGTGAGAGCGGCGCGTTCCTGGAGGACGTGCTGGGCTTCGCCGCCGCCGGCTCGGACGGCGAGTGGCAGCGTTGGGACGTCGACGGGGGCGGCCCCGGCAGGACCGTGGCCATGCGCGCGGCGCCGGACGCGCCGCGCGGCGTGTGGGGCCGCGGCGGCGTGCACCACGTGGCGTTCCGCGTCAGCGACGATGCGCACCAGCAGGCGGTGCGCCGCGCGGTGGAGGTGGCGGGCCGCAGCCCCACGGAGGTGATCGACCGCTTCTGGTTCCGCTCGGTCTACTTCCCGGAGCCGGGCGGCGTGCTCTTCGAGCTGGCCACGGACGGCCCCGGCTTCTCCGTGGACGAGGATCCCGCGCACCTGGGCGAGTCGCTGATCCTGCCGCCCTGGCTCGAGCCGTACCGCGCACGGATCCAGGCGGCGCTGCCGGCGCTGGAGCCGGTCCCCGGTCGCCAGTCGCCAGTCTCCAATGCGGAGGCGGCGGAGCCGCAGATCCCGGCCGAGGGCTGATCCCAGCGGTCAACTCCAGTCCGTCAGCCTTCGGCACCAGCGACTGGCGGCTGGCGGCCGGAGCGCGAAACGGGCAACCCACGGCCCGCCTCCGGTGTACCCAACCGCATGGCACTGCTGACGGTTACGGAGGCCGGCCTCTGGTGCGAGGCCGGCCGTTTTCATGTCGATCCCTGGCAGCCGGTGGATCGTGCGGTGATCACGCACGCGCACGGCGACCACGCGCGCTGGGGTTGTCGCTCGTACTTGGGCGCGCGCGAGGGCGGCCGGGTGCTGCGCACGCGCCTGGGCGAGGACGCGTCGATCCGCCTGGTCGACTACGGTGAGGCGGTCGACATCGACGGCGTGCGTGTCTCGCTGCATCCGGCCGGCCATATCCTGGGCTCGGCGCAGGTGCGGGTGGAGCATGCGGGTGAGGTGTGGGTGGTCTCGGGCGACTACAAGACGGAGCCGGATCCGACCTGCTCCCCGTTCGAGCCGGTGCGCTGCCACACGTTCGTCACCGAGTCCACGTTCGGTCTGCCGATCTATCGCTGGTCGCCGCAGGAGCGGGTCTTCGCCGAGATCCGCGAATGGTGGGCGGCGAACCGCGACCAGGGCCGGGCTTCCGTGCTGTTCGGCTACGCGCTGGGCAAGGCGCAGCGGCTGCTGGCGGGCCTGCTGGACGCGGACATCGGGCAGATCTACACGCACGGCGCGGTCGAGCGGCTGAACGCCGACTATCGCGAGAGCGGCATTGCGCTGCCCGACACGCGGCCGGTCGCCGGCACCGGGCGCGGCCACGACTGGGCCGGCGCGCTGATCGTCGCGCCGCCGTCGGCCTCCCGCTCCACCTGGATGCGCCGTTTCGGGCAGCCGTCCACGGCGTTCGCCTCCGGCTGGATGACCGTGCGCGGCACGCGCCGCCGGCGCGGCGTGGACCGCGGCTTCACCGTTTCCGATCACGTGGACTGGCCGGCGCTGCTGGACGCCATCGACGCGACCGGCGCCGAGCGGGTGCTGGCGACGCACGGCTACCGCGAGCCGCTGGTGCGCTGGCTGCGCGAGCACGGCCGCGAGGCCGACGCGATCCAGAGCCGCTGGGAGGGCGAGCCGGAAACGGAGTCGCTCGGACCCGGTGAGGACGAGGCGGGGCACGAGCCGGACGGCGTCGGCCAGGATCCGTCCGCGGGCCCGCGGGAGCGGCGTGCGCCCGGCGAGTCGCAGACGGTCACCGATCGGGACGCGGCGCCGGAGGACGCGGAGTGAAGCGTTTCGCTCGCCTGTTCGCCGCGCTGGACGGCACCACCCGCACCAACGAGAAGCTGGACGCCATGGCGGCCTACTTCTCGAGCGCGCCACCCGCCGATGCCGCCTGGGCCGTGCACTTCCTGAGCGGTGGTCGGCCCAAGCGGCTGGTGCAGCCGCGCCGCCTGTCCGAATGGGCGATGGAGGAGGCCGACGTCCCCGCCTGGCTGTTCGAGGAGTGCTACACGGCGGTGGGCGACCTGGCCGAAACGATCGCGCTGCTGCTGCCGGCCGCCCGCGCCGACAGCGACGAGCCGTTGCACGACTGGGTCGAGCGCCGGCTGCTGCCCCTCGCGGGGCAGAGCGAAGAGGTACAGCGCCGCGAGATCGTGCGGGCGTGGCGCGAACTGGATGGCACCGAACGCTTCGTCTGGAACAAGCTGATCACGGGCGGCTTCCGCGTAGGCGTGTCCAGGCGGCTGGTCGTGCGGGCGCTGGCCAGGTCCAGCGGCGTCGAGGAGGCCGCGCTGTCGCATCGGCTCATGGGCGGCTGGAGCCCGACCGCCGAAGCGTTCGAGGCGCTGGTCTCGATCGAGACGGATGGCGGCGAGGCGTGGCGGCCGTACCCGTTCTTCCTGGCTTATGCACTGGAGGACGAGCCTGCCGCGCTGGGCGCGGTCGGCGAGTGGCAGGCCGAGTGGAAGTGGGACGGCATCCGCGCACAGCTGGTGCGCCGCACCGGCCGCACCTTCGTCTGGTCGCGCGGTGAGGAACTGATGACGGAGCGTTTCCCGGAGCTGGACGAGGCGGGCGCGCTGCTGCCGGACGGCACCGTGCTGGACGGGGAGGTCATGCCCTGGGACGACGGCCCGCTGCCCTTTGCGCAGCTGCAGCGCCGCATCGGCCGCAAGCGTCTGACGCCGAAGATCCTGGCGGAGGTGCCGGTGGTGCTCATCGTCTACGACCTGCTCGAGATCGACGGCGAGGACGTACGCGAGCGGCCACTCGAGTGGCGCCGGTCGCGGCTGGAATCGCTGGTCGACGCGTTGCCCGCCGGTGCGCGCACCCGACTGCTCCCCTCGCCGCTGGTCGATGCCGGGGACTGGGACGCGCTGGCGGATGCGCGCGAGGCCGCGCGCGAGCGCGGCGCGGAGGGGCTGATGCTCAAGCGGCTGGACGCGCCGTACGGCGTCGGCCGGCGGCGCGGGCCGTGGTGGAAGTGGAAGGTCGAGCCGTACACGGTGGACGCCGTGCTGATCTACGCGCAGGCGGGCCATGGCCGCCGCGCGTCGCTGCACACCGACTACACGTTCGCGGTCTGGAGCGACGGCGAGCTGGTGCCGTTCGCCAAGGCCTACTCCGGTCTGACCGACGCGGAGATCCGGCGGCTGGACAACTGGATCCGGCGCAACACGCTGGAGCGCTTCGGCCCCGTCCGCTCGGTCAGGCCCGAGCACGTCTTCGAGCTGGCGTTCGAGGGCATCCAGTCGTCGTCGCGGCACAAGTCCGGCGTGGCCGTGCGCTTCCCGCGCATCCTGCGCTGGCGCCGCGACAAGCCGACCGAGGAGGCGGATTCGCTGGACACGCTGAAGTCGCTGATGGAGCCGTCGTCGTGAGTGCGCCGGTCCGGGAGCGGCGCCGCGCCCCGGGCGGTGGACGTCGCCGCACCGAGAGGGAGCGGCGTGTCGAGGCCTGGTTCCGCGAGCGCGGCTGGAAGCCGTTCCCCTTCCAGCGCGAGGTGTGGGACGCGTACCGCGCGGGGGAGAGCGGGCTGGTCCACGCGGCCACCGGCACCGGGAAGACGCTGTCGGCGTGGATCGGTCCGCTGCTCGAATGGATGGACGAGAACCCGCGCGTGCGGGCGCTGGATGGGGAGGAGCGGCCGCGACGCGACCGTGCCCCCCGTCTGCGCGTGCTGTGGATCACGCCGCTGCGCGCGCTGGCCGGGGACACGGCCGAAGCGCTGGACGCGGCGCTGCGTGCGCTGGGTCTGCCGTGGACGCTGGAGACGCGGACGGGTGACACGACGGCTGCGGTGCGGCGGCGGCAGGCGCGGCGCGCGCCGACCGCGCTGCTGACCACGCCGGAAAGCCTGTCGCTGATGCTGTCGCGTCCGAATGCGGCGGAGGTGTTCAGCGACCTGCGGCTGGTGGTGGTGGACGAGTGGCACGAGCTGATGGGCAGCAAGCGTGGCGTGCAGGTAGAGCTGGCGCTGGCCAGGCTGCGGCGCATGCGCCCCGAACTGCGCACGTGGGGGCTGTCGGCGACGATCGGCAACCTGGACGAGGCGCGCGCGACGCTGCTGGGCGGCAGCCGCGCCGGCCGCATCGTGCGCGGCGTCGAGCCGAAGACGGTGGTGGTCGATTCGCTGATCCCGCCGACCGTCGAGCGTTTCCCCTGGGCCGGCCACCTCGGCACGCAGATGCTGCCCGAGGTCGTGCGCGCGATCGAGGAGGGGGAGACGGCCATCGTCTTCACCAACACGCGCTCGCAGACCGAGATCTGGTACCAGGCGATCCTGAACGCGCGGCCGGACTGGGCGGGGCTCATCGCGCTGCACCACGGCTCGCTGGCCAGGCGCACGCGCGAGTGGGTCGAGGACGCGCTGCGCGAGGGGCGGCTGCGCTGCGTGGTCGCCACGTCGAGCCTGGACCTGGGCGTGGACTTCTCGCCGGTCGACCGCGTGCTGCAGGTCGGCAGCCCCAAGGGCGTGGCGCGCCTGCTCCAGCGCGCGGGCCGCAGCGGTCACCGCCCGGGCGCGATCAGCCGGGTGACCTGCGTGCCGACGAATGTGCTCGAGCTGCTGGAGGTCGCGGCCGCACGCGACGGCATGGAGGCGTCCGCCGTGGAGGCGCGCCAGCCGGTCGAGCGGCCGCTGGACGTGCTGGTGCAGCACCTTGTCACGGTCGCGCTGGGCGGCGGGTTCCGCCCGGACGAGCTGCTGGAGGAGGTCCGTTCTACGCACGCGTTCGGCGACCTGCGCGACGACGAATGGGCCTGGGCGCTGGACTTCGTGCGCCGCGGCGGCAGCGCGCTCAGCGCGTACCCCGAGTTCTCGCGCGTGGTCGTGGAGGACGACGGACGCTGGGTCGTCGAGAACCGCACGGTCGCGCGGCGGCATCGCGCCTCCATCGGCACCATCGTCAGCGACGCGGCGATCGTCGTGCGCTACGTGAGCGGCAAGCGACTGGGCACCGTGGAGGAGTCGTTCATCGCGCGGCTGCGGCCGGGCGACCGCTTCGTCTTCGCGGGGAAGCCGCTCGAGTTCGTGCGCGTGCGCGACATGGTGGCGCAGGTGCGCAAGGCCACGTCGTCGCGCGGCGCGATTCCCCGCTGGATGGGCGCGCGCATGCCGCTCTCGACCGAGCTGGCGCAGGCGGTGCGCGACCGGCTGGAGGAGGCGGCGGGCGGCCAACTGCGCGGGCCGGAGATGCGGGCGCTCCAGCCGATCCTGGACGTGCAGGCGCGCTGGTCCGCCATCCCGCGCGCCGACCAGCTGCTGATCGAGCGGGTGAAATCGCGCGAGGGGCACCACCTCTACGTCTTCCCCTTCGAAGGGCGGCTGGTGCACGAGGGGCTGGCCGCGCTGCTGGCGTACCGGCTGTCGCGCCTCACGCCCATCTCGTTCAGCATGAGCGCCAACGACTGGGGGGTGGAGCTGCTCTCGCCGGATCCGGCACCGCTGGACCAGGCGCTGGCGCAGGGGCTGCTGCGCCCCACCGATCTGCTGGACGACATCACCGCCGCGCTGAATGCCACCGAGATGGCGCGCCGGCAGTTCCGCGAGATCGCGCGTGTGGCCGGGCTGGTGTGGCAGGGATATCCGGGCTCCGCCAAGACCACGCGCCAGCTGCAGGCGTCCAGCGGTCTGTTCTTCGACGTGTTCCAGGCGCACGACCCGTCCAACCTGCTGGTCTCACAGGCGCACCGCGAGGTGCTGGAGCGCCAGCTCGAGAGCAGCCGGCTGGGCCGTGCGCTGGCTCGACTCTCTGCTTCGGAACTGGTTGTGACCGCGCCGCCGAAGACCTCACCCTTCGGCTTTCCGCTGCTGGTCGATCGCACCCGTACGAAGGTCAGCTCGGAGACCATGTCCGATCGCATCCGGCGCATGCAGCTCGCGCTCGAGAAGGCGGCGGGATGAGCGGGCCGTCGTCGGAGGTCGGTGAAGCAGGCGCGGTCGAACTGACGCTGCACGGTCAGTCGCTGGTCCTGCTGCCCGAGCGCGCGCTGTGGTGGCGGGAGGCGGACACGCTGCTGCTCGCCGATCCGCACTTCGGCAAGGCGGCGGCGTTCCGCGCGGGCGGCATTCCCGTCCCACGCGGCACGACGGGCGAGACGCTGGAGCGGCTGGAGCGCGCGCTGGCGCGCGTCGAGGCGCGGCGCTTGGTCGTGCTCGGCGATTTCCTGCATGCCCGCCGCGGCCGCGCGCCTGGCACGCTGCGCCGGCTGCGCACGTGGCGCGAAACGCGGCCGCGGCTGGAACTGGTGCTCGTGCGCGGCAACCACGACCGCCACGCGGGTGATCCCTGGCAGGAGCTGGACATCCACTGCACGGATCAGCTGGTCGAGCCGCCCTTCCACCTGCTGCACCATCCCGGCGCTTCCGACGCTGGCTACGTCCTTGCGGGACACATACACCCCGCCGTGCGGCTGCGCGGGCGGGCCCGACAGGCGGCCACGCTGCCCTGCTTCCACTTCGGTGAGGCGGTGGCGCTGCTGCCCGCCTTCGGCGCCTTCACCGGCACCGCGCTGGTGGAACCCGCGCGCGGCGATCGCGTGTTCGTGATCGCCGACGACCAGGTGGTCGAGGTGTCCGACCGCGCCACGGGCGGCCGAGAGAGAGACGAACCCAGCGGAGGACAGCAATGAGCGAAGAGCGATACGAACCGATCGACTGCGGCGACTACGACCAGCTCGAGGCACTGGCCACCAATCGTCGGCGTGTCCGTGTGCGCTACCGCGATGAACAGGGTGGCACGTCGGAGGCCAACGGCCACATCGTCGACCTCTACGCGAAGGACGGCGTCGAGTACGCCCGCATGGACGGCGGCGAGAACGTGCGCCTGGACCGGCTGGACGCGGTCGACGCGATGCACGAACCAACCAGCAACCGGGGGGAGGAGGCGCGATGAAGAGGAACGCGACGGCGGTCTGGCGCGGCAGCGGCAAGGAAGGCAAGGGCGAGCTGACCACGCCCAGCGGTGCGCTGAAGTCGGTACCCTACTCGACGAAGATGCGCTTCGAGGACGAGAGCGGCCGCTCCGGCACCAACCCGGAGGAACTGATCGCCGCGGCGCACGCCGGCTGCTTCAGCATGGCGCTCGCGTTCCAGCTCGGCGGCGCGGGACACGAGCCCGAGGAGCTCAGCACGCAGGCCACGCTCACCATGGAGAAGGAGGGCGTACACTGGTCGATCACGGCGATCCACCTGGACCTGACCGCAAAGGTGCCCGGCATCGACGAGGCGAAGTTCCGCGAACTGGCCGAGAACGCCAAGAAGGGCTGTCCCGTGTCGAAGGTGCTGAACGCTGAAATCACGATGGACGCGCAACTGGCGTAGGTCGGTCCAGTAGTCAGTACGAAGCGGCTGCCGGAAAAGGAGAAGGGGGTTCGCGTTCCACGCGAACCCCCTTGCTCGTTCCCGGCCGCCCCGACGGGTCCGGCCTCGCTACTGGATCATGCGCTGGCCGGCTCGAGCAGCGCGGTCAGACGCCGGCCCTCGATGCGCCGCGAGCGGTGCTCCACGTTGGCCACATCGCTGGTCTCCTCGATGATGCGATCCAGCGTCGCATGGCCGACTTCGGGGCGCCGCAGCTCGCGGCCGCGGAAGCGCAGCACCACGCGCACCACGTTGCCCTGGCCCAGGAACTTGCGCGCGCGCTTCAGCACGACGTTGAAGTCGTGCTCTTCCGTGCGCGGGCGCAGCTGCACCTGCTTGACCTCGGTCTGGTGCTGCTTCTTCTTCGCCTCACGCTTCTTCTTCTGCTGCTCGTACTGATGCTTGCCCCAGTCCATGATGCGAACCACGGGCGGACGAGCACGCGGCGCGACCTCGACGAGGTCGAGCTCACTGTCGGCGGCCTGCTGCTTCGCTTTGTCGAGGGAGACGACGCCGACCTGACCTCCTTCGGCGTCGATGAGACGGACGGGGCTGATGCGGATCTGGTCGTTCACTCGGTTGTCCGAAATGATGCTCCTCCTCCTGGAGTGGTCGTCTCCGCCTCACGCGTCACTCGCGCGCGGACGGTACTGGTACTACCTACACGATAGTGCAAGATGAGGTCCGAGGGGACTGCGGCAACTGCGGCAACCGCGGCAACCGCGGCAACTGCGGCAACGGCGGCAACTGCGGCAACGGCGGCAACTGCGGCAACGGCAGTGACGGCATTGACGCCGTCAATCCCGGAAGACGGCGATCTCGTGGAGCGGCTTGCGGCGGAGATCGGGGACTTGGGCGTCGGCGGACGGATAGCCGACGGGCATGACCAGCATCGCCTTCTCGTTGGCCGGCCGCTCGAGCACCTCCGACAGGAACCCCATCGGGCTGGGCGTGTGCGTGAGCGTCACCAGGCCCATGTGGTGGATCGCGGCGATGAAGAAGCCGGCGGCGATGCCGCAGCTCTCCTGGGTGTAGTAGAAGGTCCGGCGAGCGCCGTCCTCCCCGATGCCGTACAGCCTGCGGAACAGCACGACCAGCCAGGGAGCCCTTTCCAGGTGGGGCTTGTGTTCGTCGGTGCCGAGCGGCCCCAGTGCCTCCAGCCACTCCGGCGTGGCTCGCTCGCGGTAGAAGCGGCGCTCTTCCTCCTCGGCGCGCAGGCGGATGCGCCGTTTCACGTCGGGATCGGAGACGGCGACGAAGGTCCACGGCTGGAGATGCGCTCCGCTGGGAGCGGTGCCCGCCGTGCGGATGGCGGTCTCGATGAGTTCGCGTGGGACGGGCTCGTCCGAGAAGTGCCGCGTCGTGCGACGCCGGTCCATCAGCTCGTGGAAGGACCGGGCACGCTGGTGCGAAGTCTCCGGCGGGAGCCGTTCGAACCGGAGCGGTACGAAGCCGTCGCTCATGACGTCGTCTCCGACTCCAGGCGCGGCTCGTGGTGACAGTTCAGGCAGGCGACGCGCAGGGGCAGCGTGATCAGCGACGAGTCCAGTTCGAGAGGCGCTTCGCAGCGCGGGCAGTCACCGCTGAACTGATGCACGCGCAGCTCGCCGAGCCACTGACGCCGGGCGATCCAGCCGCCGATGATCAGTGCCGCGAGCGCCCAGGGTACGTGCGGCGGCAGCAGTGCGAGCAGGGGCGCGGCGAGGAGCGCGGCGACGAGAGCGATCAACGTCCGGCCCAGGCGTTCGCCGCGGCTGCGCCGCGTCACGACCAGGTGCGCGGGTCGCGGGGCCGACCCGAACACCACGGTGCGGGCGGCGAGCGGAGCCGCATCGGTCCCGGAAACCTCTGATCGCACGCCGCCTCCTCCTCTGCTGGCCTCGTCTGGGGGCAGCTGGTACCCAGGTGCCGCCGGGCTGTTCACCACGGAACTTCGCTCGGCGCGCATGGTACGCGTCGCGTGTCCGAACTCGCCACCAACGATCGTATCCGGCCCGTGTGGCCGCTGCTGTTCGCTCCGCTGATCGCGGCAGCGGCAGTGGCCACGACCGTTGCGTTTCACGCGTTCTTGGCCAGCAACGTATTCCTGCTGCTGTTCACTGCGGTCCTGGTCGCGGCGCTGCGCGGCGGTCTGGCAGCGGGTATCGTCGCGACGCTCGGCTGCACGCTGGGCGCAGCGCTGTTCCTGTTCCCGCCGGTCCCATCGCTGGAGATCGCCGTCGGCGCAGACGTGGCACGGTTGGCGATCTTCACCGCCATCGGCCTGCTCATCTCGTGGCTGTCCCACTCGCTGCTGGCCGCTCGGCGCCGCGCCGATGTGCGGGCGGCGCTGCTCCGCGAGAGCGAGCGGAGCTACCGTTCGCTGTTCGAGCACGTGAACGAAGCGCTCTACGTGCTGGACCGGGACGGCGTCCTCTGGCTGGTGAACGAGGCGGCGGCGCGGCTCCACGGCAGATCGTCCGACGCCCTGGTCGGACGTCCCCTCGGTGAACTCGCCGCGGGGCTAGCGGCCGCGGATGCGCTGCTCGCGCAGATCCGCCGCGCCGCCGATGACGGGCCGCAGCAGCTGGACTGGCGCGGTGTGGGCGCTGCAGGGGAGGAGCGAGAGCTGGAGCTGACGCTGGCCCGCGCGCGCTACCTCGGCCGCGACGTGGTGCTCGTGGCCGGACGCGACGTCACCGAGGCGCGCCTGCTGGAGGCGCGCATGCGACGCACGCAGAAGATGGAGGCGGTCGGCCGGCTGGCGGGCGGCGTGGCGCACGATTTCAACAACGTGCTCACGACGATCCATGCGAGCGCGTGCCTGCTGCGGGAGGACCTGGAGGCGGGCGATCCGCGGGCGGAGGACGTCGACGCGATCCTGCACGCGTCCGAGGCGGCGGCGGACATCACGCGCCAGCTGCTCTCGTTCAGCCGAGAGCGCCAGGAGCAGCCGAGGCCGAGCGATGTCGATGCCGCGGTCGCCTCGATGCACGGCATGCTGCGCCGCTTGGTCGGCCCGCAGGTGCGGCTCGAGGTGCAGGTAACGGGGGAGGGAGCCTGGGCGATGATGGAGCCCGGCCACGTCCAGCAGATCGTGATGAACCTGGTCGTCAATGCGCGCGACGCGGTCGGCGACCGGGGCACCATCCGCATCGACGTGCGGCCGGAGGCAGGCGAGCAGGGCGGGTCCGTCGCGCTTTCGGTCGCGGACGATGGTACGGGGATGGACGAGGCCACGATCGCTCACATCTTCGAGCCGTTCTTCACGACCAAGGCGGAAGGCAAGGGCACGGGCCTGGGGCTGGCCACCGTGTACGGGATCGTGGGCAGGGCGGGCGGCAGCATCGACGTGGAGAGCGCGCCCGGCCGCGGCAGCGTCTTCCGCGTGGCCCTGCCCGCCGTCGCGCCACCCGACGAGGCGCGCGGAGCGGCGTCCGGCAGGGGGGCGCTGCAGCCGCGGCACTACCGACAGGGGTCACGCCGGGACTATATTCCGCGCGCCGAGGGGGAGTAGCTACGGGCGAGACAGCCCGCGGCCGGGCCGTCAACACTGCGCAGCGCGCACGGTCCGGTCGGGTGAACACACATCAGGCGAGACCTTCGCACGACGCGCCCCGACAGGGGCGCGGGTGCGGGGGTCTCTTCGTTTGTTCGGGAGTAGCGGATGGATCTGTGGGTCTGGGTCGCCTTCAATGCCTTCGTCCTCGCCATGCTGGCGCTGGACCTGTTCGTCTTCCACAGGAAGGCGCATGAGGTACGGCTGCGCGAGGCCGCCGCGTGGAGCGCGTTCTGGATCGCGCTGTCGCTGGTCTTCAACCTCGGCGTCTACCTCGTGCTCGGCCCGGAGACGGGGCTCGAGTTCCTGACGGGGTACCTGATCGAGAAGGCGCTCTCGGTCGACAACATCTTCGTCTTCGTCCTCATCTTCTCGTACTTCGGCGTGCCGGCGAAGTACCAGCATCGCGTTCTGTTCTGGGGCATCCTCGGCGCCTTGCTGATGCGCGGCGCCATGATCGGCGCGGGTGCCTACCTGATCAGCCGGTTCCACTGGGTGATCTACATCTTCGGCGCCTTCCTGGTCGTCACCGGCATCCGCATGGCGATGCAGAAGGAGCATTCGATCGACCCCGGCGCCAATCCGGTGATCCGCCTGGTGCGGCGGCTGCTGCCGGTGACCAATCGCTACCACGGCCAGAAGTTCCTGGTGCGCGAGCTCGGGGCGGATGGCAGGCTGCGCGTGGTCGCGACGCCGCTGCTCGTCGTGCTGCTGCTGGTCGAGACCACCGACCTCATCTTCGCGGTCGACTCGATCCCCGCCGTGTTCGCAGTCACGCGTGATCCGTTCATCGTCTATACCTCCAACGTCTTCGCCATCCTCGGCCTGCGGGCGCTCTACTTCCTGCTGGCCGGCGTGGTGCACCGCTTCCACTTCCTGAAGCTCGGCCTGTCGCTGGTGCTGGTCTTCGTCGGCTCCAAGATGCTGGCCAGCGAATGGTTCAAGCTGCCGATCGGCATCTCGCTCGGCGTGATCGCCGCGTTGCTGACCGGCTCCGTCGTGGCCTCACTGCTCTGGCCGCGCGAGGCGGAGGAACAGACGCCGGTCGAGCACGACCCGATGCCGGCGGAAACCGGCGGCCCCCGCGTCGCCCCCATCGAGGCGAGCCGTCCCGAGGACTGAGCGGGGGGCAGCAGGCCGCGCCGTTGGGTCAGGAGGTCGTCCCGACCGGGACCGCGACCGCCGGCTCATCGGCTTGGTTTCGCCCCCCGGCAGCGCCGCCGCGCCGCATCCGGCTGCACTCGCCGGGCGCCCGGACGGCACGATCGTGGCACCGCGTGGTACAACGCAGGACGGCCGGCACCGGAAGGCGAGTCGGCGCACGTCGCGGCCGCGACGTCAGTGGAAATCGGTACCTCGCAGAACTCCTGATATGCACAATCGCTGGACCTTCATCGCCATGACGGCGCTGCTCGTCGCGAGCGGCTGCTCCGTGCACGATCCCTCCGCTGTCGCCGACGGGTCGGCCCGCGCCCGCGCCGACCGCGCCGAGTCGCCGCCACCGCCGCCACCGGAGCGGCCGCCGCGGCCGCTGCCGACCGACCAGGCGGAGGCGCTCGACGTCTGGACCGCCGCGATGGACGGGGAGGGCCGGCGACGTATCGTCGTGTCGCGCGACCACCGCTACCTCTGGCTGATGGACGGCGAGAGCGTGCTCTTCAGCGCGCCCGTCGCCGTCGGCCGCGACACCGTCTTCCGCTGGGAGGAGCGCGAGTGGAATTTCTCCACTCCGCGCGGCCGCATGGTCGTGCAGGGCAAGGAGACCTCGCCCGACTGGGTGCCGCCCGACTGGCACTACCTCGAGAAGGCCGCCGAGCGCGACCTGGAACCCGTACAGCTGCGCGCCGGTCAGCGCGTCGAACTCTCCGACGGCACCCGCATCGAGGTGCGCGGCAACGAGGTGGGCCGCGTCAACCAGTACGGCAACTACTGGGCGTTCCGCCCGGGCATGGAGATCATCTTCGACGACAAGATCTTCATCCCCCCCTTCGGCTCGCCGCAGCGCCGCATCCCGGAGGTGCTCGGCACGCACCGCCTGATCCTGGGCGACGGATACCTGATCCACGGCACGCCCGAGGAGGAGAGCATCGGCACCGCCGCCAGCCACGGCTGCGTCCGCATGCTGAACAAGGACGTGCAGCAGCTCTACGCGATGGTGGACCGGGGTACGCCGGTCTTCATCTACTGACGGCTCGCTGGCGCTCGCGGGAGGCTCGCTGGCGCTCGCGGGGAGGCTCGCTGCGCTCGCGGGGAGGCTCGCTGGCGCTCGCGGGGAGGCTCGCTGGCGCTCGCGGGGAGGCTCGCTGGCGCTCGCGGGAGGCTCGCTGGCGCTCGCGGGGAGGCTCGCTGCGCTCGCGGGGAGGCTCGCTGCGCTCGCGGGGAGGCTCGCTGGCGCTCGCGGGGAGGCTCGCTGCGCTCGCGGGAAAGGGCGTTCGCGTGCGCTCGGCCGGCCCTAAAACCGGACCTGTAACTCCTTAATCCTCAGTCGCTTCCGCGATTTTTTTTCGTGCGTCCGCGTGGGGGCAGGCCTATTTTGCGACGTCGGTGACTCTGCTACTGCGGTTGCCGCGGTTGCCGCGGTTGCCGCGGTTGCCGCGGTTGCCGCAGTTGCCGCAGTTGCCGCCGTTCCCCCGAGACTGCCATGGCCGAAACCGGAATCGCCGGGCTGTTCGCCCGCATCGCGCTCTACGTCCTGCTGGGTACGCCGTTGGTGGCGTACGTGTGGGAGACGCTGAACCGGCTGCTGGCGGGTCACTTCGATGGGGTTCGACTGCTGATCACGGTACCGGTTGCGATCCTGCTGTGGGTGCTGCTGCGTGCGATGGCGGGATCGGTCCACAGCTGGGAGGGCAGGCACACCGCGGTGCACGGAGGCTGAGCATGGTGGAGAGGGATCGCGAGGACGCGCATCACGCCGCAGTGCCGGCTGAGCGGAGCGGCACGGGCTCGACCGACCCGCGTGCGACGGAGCTTGCGCCGGACGAGGAGCCGCGCACGACCGGTACGCTGTTCCTGGTGATGATCATCCTGATGATCATCGCGGCCGTCTGGGTGATCATGTACCTGCGGCTGCTGGATCGTTGACGCGGTCGCCCGACCGCCGACGCTTCCCCCGACACACATCCAATCGATGAAGATCCACACCTACGAGAAGGCGTTTCTCGCGGTCGGGATCGCGGTGCTGATCGCGTGCGCGGCAGCGCTGGTGTACGCGACGGCCGTGCACGGCATCCACCTGCCCGGCAAGGGTGGCCGCATCGACCCGGAGCGCGTGACGTCGACGCCGCCGTTCGACGCGCCGGGCGTGCGGCAGGTCGGCCCGGGCGAGTACGAGGCGGTGGTGATCGGCCGCGCCTGGTCGTTCCAGCCGGCGGAGATCCGCGTGCCGGTCGGCGCGCGCGTCCATTTCGTCGCGACCAGTACGGACGTGCTGCACGGCTTCAACATCGAGGGCACGCGCCTGAACATGATGCTGATCCCGGGGCAGATCTCGCGGAACGAGTACACGTTCGAGGAAGCCGGCGAGTACCTGCTCATCTGCCACGAGTACTGCGGGCTGGGGCATCACACCATGGCCGGCCGCGTGATCGTGGAGGGAGAGCGCTGATGGCGGCCCTCACTCCGATCGTCGTCGATCCGACCGGCTACGAGCTGCCGGACTCGCAGCGCAGGGTGCTGCGCTGGACGCTCTACATCGGCTACGCCGCGCTGATCGCCGGCGTATTCCACGGCCTGGCCAACGCGCTCTCGTACGCGGGGATCAGCATCCTCGGCTGGTTCCCGGGCCTCAGCACCTACTACCAGGGGCTGACGGCGCACGGCGTGGCCAACGTGCTGATCTTCACCTTCTCGTTCAGCAACGCGTTCCTGCCACTGCTGACGGCGCGCGCGCTGAGCCGGCCGCTGAACCCGGCCGTGCTGTGGGCCAGCTTCGGCACGCTGGTGCTGGGCAACGTGATGGTGATCTACGCGGTGGTCAGCAATCAGGCGACGGTGCTGTACACCTCGTACGCGCCGCTGCAGGCGCACTGGACGTACTACCTGGGGCTGGCGCTGGTCGTGGTGAGCACGTGGCTGGCCATGATCAACATCTGGGCGGCCATGAGGGGGTGGCGGCGCGAGCACCCGGGCGAGCGTACGCCGCTGCTGGCCTATATCTCGGTGGCGTCGTACCTGATGTGGTTCATCGCGTCGCTGCCGATCGCCGTCTCCTTCCTCGGCTTCCTGCTGCCGTGGTCGGTCGGTCTGACGGACAAGGTGGACCCGCTGCTCACGCGCACGCTGTTCTGGTTCACCGGCCACGCCATCGTCTACGCCTGGCTGCTGCCGGCGTACGTCTCGTGGTACGCGCTGATCCCGCGGCAGGTGGACGGCGTGCTGATCAGCGACAGCTACACGCGCATCGTTTGGATCCTGTTCCTGCTGCTGTCGATCCCGACGGGATTCCACCACCAGTACACGGACCCGGGCATCAGCAACGCGATGAAGGCGGTGCACGGCGTGCTGACGTTCGGCGTGTTCTTCCCCAGCCTGGCGACGGCCTTTTCGGTGATGGCGGCGCTGGAGATCGGCGGGCGGAAGCGCGGCGGCACGGGGCTGCTGGGCTGGATCCGCAAGCTGCCGTGGGGCGATCCGTCGGTGACGGCGCAGATCCTGGCGATGCTGACGTTCGTGCTGGGCGGTGCGACCGGCCTGGTGAACGCGAGCTTCACCATGAACCAGGTCATCCACAACACCACCTGGGTGCCCGGCCATTTCCACATGACCGTCGGCACCGCCGTCGCGCTCACGCTGATGGGGGTGGGCTTCTGGCTGGTGCCGTATCTGACGCGCCGGGCGCTGTGGAGCCGGAAGGTGGCGCTGGCCTCATCGTGGATCTACACGATCGGCGTGCTGATCTTCGCGCGAGGCATGATCTCGGGCGGGCTCGAAGGCATGCCGCGCCGCACGTTCATCGCCGAAGCGACCTACGGCAGCGAGGCGTGGCGTCTGCCGGGCATCCTGACCGGCATCGGCGGCACGATGATGTTCGTCGGCGTGATGCTGTTCTTCCTGGTGATCGGCCTGACGATCGTCGCCGGCCGGAAGGGGGGCGAGCCGGCGGACATGCCGGTCTCGTCCACGCTGACCGCGCCGGCGAAGACGGGGTGGGAGCCGAAGCTGGACCGGCTGGGCTGGTGGGCCATCGCCGCGATCGTGCTGATCCTGATCGCCTACGGCCCCTTCTTCCTCGGCTACGAGGTCACCCCCGTATCCCGAGGCTTCAAGCTCTTCTAGTACCGAGTACCGGGTAGTGAGTAGTGAGTAGTGAGTAGTGAGAAGGGGCAGGGTGGAAAAACAATGAGTCCGATGCCGCCGGCATCGAACTCACGACTCAACTACTCATACTCGCTGCTACTGAAAAGGGCGCCGCAGGGCGCCCTTTTCAGTTTCACTCGAAGTGCGTCTCGATCGCGCTCTTCGCGGCCTCGACCGATTCGACGTTTCCGCCGATCGGCTCGCCGAAGATGCGGAAGCCGATCTGGCCGTTGCGATTGGTGATGACGCCGACCTGCTCGCCGTCGCGCTTCACCTCGGTCAGCCGGTCGTTCTGCTTCTCGTACTCGATCGCCATGGTCTTCCTCCGTGGTGGCGTTTCTGTGATTGCCGGTGCATGCCGCCCCTCCGGAATCCGCGACACACGGTGGACACCCGCTACGGATGGCGTCCTTGCCTTACCTGCGCCGAAAGACGGCGCGCCCAGATGCTGCTGCGATCATACACAACACATCATCTTCCGCCAAGTTCCGGCGCGGACGGAGTGCGGAGTCCGGAGTGCGGCTTCACTCCACCCGCACGCCGGCGTGCTGCAGAGCCTCCCGAACCGCTGCGTCGCTGGCCGGGTCGACCGGTCGGGTCAGATCCCACAGCACGGTGGTTTCGAAGCCTGCCTCGGCGGCGTCCTCGGCGGTCCAGCGCACGCAGAAGTCGCGGGCGAGGCCGCAGATCACCACGGCCTCCACGCGGCGCTCGCGCAGGTAGCCCGCCAGGCCGGTGGGCGGGCGCGTGCCGTCCGGGCCCCAGTTGTTGCGGAAGCCGCTGTAGGAATCGACGCGTGGATCGGCGCCCTTGCGGATGATCGCGGCGATCGAGCGCCAGTCCAGATCGGGGTGCAGCGCGGCGCCGTCCGTGCCCTGCACGCAGTGGTCCGGCCAGAGGGTCTGCGGGTGGCCGTGCAGCTCGATGCGATCCAGCGGCTGCCGCCCCGGGTGCGACGAGGCGAACGACGCGTGGCGGGGTGGATGCCAGTCCTGCGTCGCGACGCGCAGCGGCCAGCACGGCGAGTCCAGCAGCCGTCGGACGGGCTCCAGGATCGCGTCGCCGTCCGGCACGGGCAGTGCGCCGCCCGGCAGGAAGTCGGGCTGGATGTCCACCAGGATCAGCGCGGTGCGCTCGGCCGCGCTCACGCCACCACCTCGCGTGCCACCGCGGCGCCGGCCTCGCGCAGCCGCTCGCTGAAGCGGACCCGCCACGGCGGGTCCGCCGGTTCCAGGGCGCGCACTGCGGCGGGCAGCGCCTCGACAGCGTCCCGCGCCCGCTCGCGCGCGGCGGACAGCGGCTCGGGCGCGCGCGTACGCCGGCCGTCCTGCATCACGACCGACAGCAGCGGCGCGCCGTCCAGCCGCTCGTGCCACTGGCCGATCGTGTCGCCGTCCTCCGGATCGCGGAACACCTGCTTGCGGCCGGGCAGCAGCTCCTTGCCCGGCGAGAGCTTCACGCGCCCGCGGCCGTCGTACTCCGTCAGCTTGTAGACCATGTCCAGCGACGGCGCGTCGGCGGAGACGCCCATGCGCGTGCCGACGCCGAAGCCGTCGATCGGCGCGCCGGCCCGGACCAGCCGGTCCACCTCGTGCTCGTCCAGCCCGCCGCTCGCGAAGATCTCGACGTGGCGCAGCTCGCCGTCGTCGAGGATCGAGCGCACGCCGCGCGCGAGCTCGAGCAGGTCACCCGAGTCGAGCCGTACCGCGCGTACGCGGAAGCGGTCGCCCAGCTCGCGGGCCAGCTCGACCAGCCGGCGCGCCCCCTCCAGCGTGTCGTACGTGTCGATCAGCAGCGTGCTGTCGGGATACAGCGACGCGAACGCGCGGAACGCGTCACCCTCGTCATCGTGGGACTGCACGTAGCTGTGCGCCATCGTGCCCATGACCGGGATGCCGTACAGCCGACCCGCGAGCACGTTGCTGGTGCCGGCCGCGCCCGCGATCCAGGCGGAGCGGGCGGCGGCCAGGCCGGCCTCGGCGCCGTGGGTGCGCCGCAGCCCGAATTCCACGATCGCGCGGCCGCGCGCCGCCTGCACCACGCGCAGCGCCTTCGAGGCCAGCATCGTGGCCAGGTGCACGCGCGCGATCAGCATGGTCTCCACGATCTGCGCCTCCGGCAGCGGCGCCGTCACCTCCAGGATCGGCTCCTCGGCAAAGACGGGCGTGCCTTCCGCGACCGCGTGTACGCGTCCGCTGAAGCGGAAGTCCGAGAGCCAGGCCAGGAACTCCGCCGAGAAGTGGCCGAGCTGCCGCAGGTAGTCGATGGAGCGCGGCCCGAACGCGGCGCTCTCCAGGAAGTCGAGCGCGTGGTCCACGCCGCTCGCCAGCAGCAGGTTGCGCGACGCCGGCAGCCGTCGCACGAACAGGCTGAACGTGGCGTCCGCCGTGCGCCCCTCCTCGAGGTACGCCTGCGCCATGGTCAGCTGGTACAGGTCGGTCAGCAGCGCGTCGTGGTCGGGCATGCGGCTCAGGTTAGGGCTCGCGACGGCGGCGGTCCACTTGCAGTCGCTCGAACGGCGTGCCGGCGCGACAGGCGGCGAGGGCAACCGCACGGGCACCGTTGTTACAGGAGCGGGATCGCCCTACCATCCCCGCCCGATCCAATCCGATGGAGGAGGCCATGGTTCGTTCGATCTTCGGGCTGTTCGGCCGGTCGCCGTTCGGCGGGCTGGTGCAGCATACGGAGCGCGTGCACGAGACGGTGCAGCTGGTGCGGCCGCTGATCGAGGCGTTCGCGAGCGGGGACTGGGCGCAGACGGAGGAGCTGTACGTCCGCATCTCCAAGCTCGAGCACAAGGCGGACATCATCAAGAACGAGATCCGCGATCATCTGCCCAAGTCGCTGTTCATGGCGGTGGACCGGGGCGACGTGCTGCTGTTCCTGAAGGAACAGGACGGCATCGCGGACGCGGCGGAGGACGTCGCGGTGCTGCTGACGCTGCGGCAGACCTCGACGCCCGAAGGTCTGAAGCAGCCGCTCTTCGACCTGGTGGACGCGGTGATCGCGGTGAGCCAGGCGTGGTTCGAGACGGCGCACGAGCTGCCGACGCTGGAGGAGGCGTCGTTCGCCGGGCCCGAAGTGGACCGCGTGATGGACCGCATCAAGGCCATCTCGGACCTGGAGTGGGAGGCGGACAAGCGGCAGGCGGAGGCTTCCAAGGCGATGCTGCGGCACGAGGAGGAGCTGGGTGCCGTGTCCGTCTTCATCTGGATGAGCCTGCTGCGCGTGCTGGGCGGCATCGCGAACCGCGCCGAGAACACGGCCGATCTGCTCCGGCTCATGCTCGCCAAGCGATGACGCTGGCGCTCGGGATCCTGGTCGTCGCGATCGCGGCGGCCTCCTACATGGCGTGGAACATCGGCGCCAACGACGTCGCCAACGCCATGGGCACGTCGGTCGGCTCCGGCGCGCTCACGCTGATGGGCGCCATCGTGCTGGCGGGCGTGCTGGAGTTCGCCGGCGCGGTGATCATGGGCTCCAGCGTCACGCAGACGGTCAGCAAGGGCATCGTCGAGGTGGAGCTGTTCGCGAGCACGGGCCCGCTCGGGGAGGACGGGCCCATGCTGCTGGCGCTGGGCATGGTCGCGTCGCTGCTGGCCGCCGCGTTCTGGCTGCACTTCGCGACGGTGCTCGCGCTGCCCGTGTCGACCACCCACTCGATCGTGGGCGCGGTCGCGGGCGTCGGCATCGCCAGCTTCGGGCTCTCCGGCGTGGACTGGGGCACCATGCTCCAGATCGTGATGAGCTGGTTCGTCTCGCCGCTGCTGGGCGGGCTGCTGGCCTTCCTCAGCTTCCTGATGATCCGGCAGTACATCCTGCGCAGCGATGACCCGGTCGCCGCGACGCGCCGCTACAGCCCGATCCTGATCGGGCTGGTGGTCGGCATCATGATCCTGTCCTTCATCTACAAGGTGCTGAAGAACAGGATGGAGGCGCCGCCCTTCGTGCTCGCGCTGGGCGCGGCCGCGGCGGGCGGCGTCGTCGCCGGTGTGCTGGGCGCTGCGCTGGTGCGCAACACGGCGCCGCGCGAGGGCGCGACGCCGTATGCGTACGTGGAACGCATCTTCGCGCTGCTGCAGATCGCCACGGCCGCGTTCGTCGCATTCGCGCACGGCGCCAACGACGTGGCCAACGCGGTCGGCCCGGTGGCCACGGTGGTCTCCCTGCACCAGGTCGGCTTCAGCGAGGTCGCCGGCTCCATCCAGGTCCCGTTCTGGGTCCTGGTCCTGGGCGGCGCCGGCATCGTCGTGGGTCTTGCCACCATGGGCTACCGCGTCATCGCGACCATCGGCAGCGAGATCACGGAGGTCACGCCCACGCGCGGGTTCTGCGCGGAGTTCGGCGCCGCGACCACGGTCCTCATCGCCAGCAGCCTGGGCCTGCCCATCTCGACCACGCACACGCTGGTGGGCGGCGTGATCGGCGTCGGCTTCGCGCGGGGCATCTCCGCCCTGAACATGAGGATGGTGCGCAACATCGGCACGTCGTGGATCGCGACCGTGCCCGTCGCGGCGCTTCTGGCCGCGCTGATCTACGTGGGGCTGCGCGCGATCGTGCTGTAGGCCGACGCGCCCGTGACGCCGGCCGTCGCCCGCGGCGGCCGGATCCGGCTACTCGCCTCGACCGTCCGTCGCGGATGCCGGGATGCGCAGCGTGAGCGCGAACGTGATGGCGATGAAGGCCAGGCCGATACGGTAGAGCCACTGCAGCGCCTCCGTCAGCGTCGCATCCGGCACCAGCGCCATGGAGACGGCGGCGTCGGCGCGCGCGGGACCCAGCGCGTAGGCGAACACGGCGCCGAATGCGGTGACGCCCAGCACCTGCCCCATGGAGCGGGCGAACGTCGACGCCGCGGTGACCACGCCGATGTCACGCGAATCGGCGGTGTTCTGCACGGCCAGCGTGTAGAGCGGCAGGCTGGGGCCGAAGCCCAGGCCGACCAGCACCATCATCAGCGCCACGCTCACGTGGCTGGAGTCGGGCGACAGCACGAACCCCAGCAGCGAGAACGCCAGCGCCAGCACGCCCAGGCTGCCCAGCAGCAGGCGGCGCCCACCGCCATAGCGACTGACCAGCTGACCCGCGCCGATGCTGCCGGTTACCATGCCCGCCATGAGCGGCAGCAGCGCCACGCCCGCCCCCGTCGCGCTCACGCCCACCACGTTCACCAGGAACAGCGGCAGGAACACCATGCTGAACAGGAACACCACACCCTGCGCGAACTGCGCGGCCGTCGCCACGCCGATGACGCGGTTGCGGAACAGGCGCAGGTCCAGGATCGGGTCGGCCGCGCGCCGTTCGATCGCGACGAAGGCGACGGTGCCGGCGAGGCCGAGCGCGCCGAGCGCCCCCGCCAGGCCCGCCCCGCCAGTCGCACCCCCGCCACCCTCCCCGCCCAGCAGTGAAACGAGCACCAGCAGCGGCACGACGGCCACCACCAGCGCGACGGCCCCAGCCACGTCCACGCGCGCGGTGCGCGGGCGACCGCCCAGGCGCGGCATGCGCGTCGCGATCAGCCAGATCGCCACCGCGCCGATCGGCAGGTTCACGAAGAAGGCCCAGTGCCACCCCAGCGTGTCCGTGATCACGCCGCCGACCAGCGGACCGACCACGCTGGACACGCCCATCGTCCCCGAGAGCAGACCCATGTAGCGGCCGCGCAGGTGCGGCGGGTACAGATCGGCGATCACGGCCAGCGCGCTGGTGAACAGCGACGCCGCGCCCAGCCCCTGCACCGCGCGCGCGCCGATCAGCATGCCCGTGCTCGGCGAGAGTCCGGCGAGCAGCGATCCGAGCAGGAACAGCGACACGCCGATCAGCAGGATCGGCTTGCGGCCGTACAGGTCGGACAGCTTGCCGTACACGGGCAGCATCACCGTCGACGTGACCAGATAGGCCGTGGTCAGCCAGGCGTACAGCGACGCGCGGATGCGCAGGTCCTCCTGGATGGCGGGGCCCGCCGTCGCGACGATGGTGTGGTCGATGCCGGCCAGCAGCAGCGAGATCAGCACGCCCGCCAGCGTGAACGCGCGGTCGCGCGGACCCAGCGCCGGCCGGGTCCACGGTTCCGGTTCGGGCCGGGTCGCGGACGCACCCGGCTCCGGCCGTCGCGGTGCCGTGGCGGTGGCTTGACGCACCTCCTCCTCTCCTGTCGCTTGCGGTCGCACGCGTTCCCTGCTGGCTGCGTATCGGCTCGAATCGAGCGGACAGGTACGCCGCCGCGGCAGCAGACGTTCCAGGCCGGGCGGATCCGGCGACGATGGAGGAGGATGCGCTGGAGGGGCGGGTCGGCGAGGAGCGGGTCGGCGAGCGGGCTGGGGCGACTGCAGCTGCTGGGCGCGGCCGTGTTGTTCAGCACGGGCGGCGCGGCCATCAAGGCCACGGACTTCGGCGCCTGGCCGGTCGCCAGCTTCCGCTCGGGCATCGCGGCGCTGGCCGTCTTCGCACTGGTGCGCGCCGCGCGGCGGCTGCCCGACTGGCGCGTGCTGCTGGTGGGCGCCGGCTATGCCGCGACGATGATCCTGTTCGTCGCGGCCAACAAGCTGACCACCGCGGCCAACACGATCTTCCTGCAGTCGACCGCGCCGCTGTACATCCTGCTGTTCGGGCCGCTGATCCTGCGCGAGCCGATCCGCCGCGCGGACGTGGTCTTCATCGGCGTGGTCGCGGCCGGCATGCTGCCGTTCCTGGTCGGAGTGCAGGACGCCAGCGCCACCGCGCCAGACCCCGGGCGCGGCAACCTGGTCGCGCTGGCCAGCGGCGTGTGCTGGGCCGCCACGCTGATGGGAATGCGCTGGCTGGCCAGGCGCGGCAGTGGCGGCGAGATGGCGTTCGCCACCGTGTTCGTCGGCAACGCGCTCGCATGCCTCGCCTGCCTGCCGTTCGCGTTGCCGGTGGTGCAGGCGACCCCGGTGGACTGGGCAGTCATCGTCTACCTGGGGCTGTTCCAGATCGCGCTGGCGTACATCTGGCTGACTGCGGGGATCCGGCACGTGCCCGCGCTGGAGGCGTCCACGATCCTGCTGGTCGAGCCGGCGCTCAACCCGTTGTGGGCCTGGGCGCTGCACGACGAGCGGCCGAGCGCCTGGGCCGTCCTGGGTGGCGCGGTCATCATCGGCGCCACGCTGGTCAGGACCTGGCGCGACGGCCGACCCGCCGCGACGCCAGCGCGGCCGGTGCCGGAGCGCAGCAGTGAGTAGCCAGAGGTGAGCAGTGGATGAGCACGGTCGACGGGTTACGACTGACGGCGCCCGTGCGGCAGCCCACCGCCCAACGCCCAACGCCCAACGCCCTGAGCCCTGAGCCCCATGGAACTCGGCATCTACACGTTCGCGGAAACGCCGGTCGGCTCTGATGGTCGGCAGCAGGACGCCGGCGGGCGGCTGCGCCACCTGCTCGAGGAGATCCGGCTGGCGGACCAGGTCGGGCTGGACGTGTTCGGGGTGGGGGAGCACCACCGCCCGGACTACGCGGTCTCGGCGCCCGCGGTGGTGCTCGGCGCGGCGGCGGCGGCCACGCAGCGGATCCGCCTGACCAGCGCGGTCACGGTGCTGGGCTCCGAGGATCCCGTGCGCGTCTTCCAGCACTACTCGACCATCGACCTGCTCTCGGCGGGCCGCGCGGAGATCATGGTCGGGCGCGGCTCCTTCATCGAGTCGTTCCCGCTGTTCGGCCAGGAGCTGGACCTCTACGACGAGGTCTTCGCGGAGAAGCTCGATCTGCTGCTGCGCCTGCGCGAGGAGGAGCGCATCACCTGGAGCGGACGGCACCGTCCCGCGATCGACGACCGGCCGGTCTTCCCGCGGCCGGAGCAGCAGCCGCTGCCGATCTGGATCGCCGTCGGCGGCACGCCGAGCTCGGTGGTACGCGCGGGCACGCTGGGGCTGCCGATGGCGCTGGCCATCATCGGCGGCGCGCCCGCCCGCTTTCGTCCCATGGCCGAGCTGTACCGCGAGGCGTGGCGCCGCGCGGGTCACGCGGGTGCGCCGCGGCTCAGCATCAACTCGCACGGATTCATCGCGGACGACGAGGCCGGCGCGGCGCGCATCGCCTGGCCGCCCTACGAGTCGACCATGACACGCATCGGCCGCGAGCGCGGCTGGCCGCCGGCCACGCGCCAGCAGTTCGACGCGGAGCGCACGCTCGAGGGCGCGCTGTTCGTCGGCAGCCCGCAGCAGGTGGTGGACAAGATCCTGTACCAGCACGAGCTGTTCGGCCACGACCGCTTCCTGCTCCAGTTGACGGTCGGCCCGACGCCGCACGCCGACGTGCTGCGCGCGATCGAGTTGTACGGCACCGTGGTCGCACCGGCCGTGCGTCAGGCGCTCGCTCGTTCATCGACGAGTGACCTGGCCCGTTAGTCGGCCCGCCGCCACGCTGGCGGTCGCTCGTCAGCACGCCAGCTGCGGCTGCTGGTAGTCGCAGCGGCAGCGGCCGGGCGCGCAGGACATGGCGCCGCGGCCGGCGCGCGCGCAGCGCCAGCAGGCGGCCAGGCCATCGCGGGACAGCGGCAGGTCGAGCAGCCGCGCCAGTCGCGCCGCCTCCGGCTCGATCGTGGGTTTCAGCGCGGGCGCGCCGGAGCGATCGAAGGAGAGCCGCGCCACGAAGCGGAATCCCGCCTTGCGGATTCCCGCCGCCGAGGCGTGGTTCTCCGGCGCGCATGCGACCCAGAAGCGATCGGCGTAGCGTGATCGGGCGACGACCATGGCGTCCAGCAGCCGCGGGTAGACGCCCAGACCACGGAACGCCGGAGCGGTCGCGAAGTTCCACAGGTAGCGGTCGCCATCGGGCAGGCGGAAGCTGCGTCCGATCTCGCCGATCTCCGCTTCCCGCGTGGCGATCCACCCCCATCCGGCGACGTGGCCGTCGAGCCGCGCCACCCACGCGACGTGCCCCCGTTCCATGCGACGGCGCATGTCCCTGACCGGGCGCCCGTGCAGCGACGCCATCGTTTCCGGCCGTGATTCGGGTGCGGCCTCGAATGCGGGCAGGGCCGACAGGACGGGCCGCGGGTCGCGGCTGTGACGCAGTGCGAACGGCATCGGATCATCGCCTCCATGGTCGGGGCGCTGCCAGGGCAGCGCGTGTGTCCCAATCATGGCGATGTGTCCGCTGCCGCCGATTGCAGGAACCGGTCGGATCGCTTGAACGAACCGGTCGTCCCGCGTTGCGATCGGTGGCGCCGGGCACCAGCTTCGGCGCTGGTCCGCCACTCCGGAGGTCAACCGATGCGCCCGCCGCCCCGGCCGCTCGTCCTCGCCCTGCTGCTGCTGCCCGCGTGCGGCACCGCACAGCTGGGCACGCCCGTCGCCGATGTCTGCCCGGCCGCGCAGGATCTGCCGGCCATGGTGCGGGTGACGGAGGCCGCGCCGGGCGTGCGGCAGGACGTGCGCTACGCGACGGCGGACAACTTCACGGGCGCGCCGCTGCCCGGCTACGAAACGGCCGCGGCACTGCTGCGGCCGGAGTCCGCCGCGTCGCTCGCGCGCGTGCAGCGGCGGCTGGAGGCGCAGGGGCTGGGGCTGCTGGTCTACGACGCGTACCGACCGGTGCGTGCGACGCTCGGCATGGTCGAGTGGGCGGAGCGCACCGGCAACGAGTGGGTGCTGGACGAGGGGTACGTGGCGCGCCGCAGCAACCACAACCGCGGCAACACGGTCGACCTGACCATCGTGCGGCTGGACTCGGGCCAGCCGCTGGACATGGGCACGGCCTGGGACCACTTCGGGGAGGCGTCGCACACCGCCAACGCGACGGGTGACGTGCTGCGCAACCGGCGCCTGCTGCTCGATGCGATGGCGGCCGAGGGCTGGCGCAACTATGACCAGGAGTGGTGGCACTTCACGTACGGTGCGGGCGAGCCCGGCTTCGTGGACGTGCCGATCGGCTGCTGGAACGGCTGAGGCGGCGGGCGCAGCGTCGCGCCCGCCGCCCGAACCCTACGGTTCGATCACCCGCGCGACGGTGCCATCGCCATCCAGGAACTCGATGCGCGCGTCGCCCAGCGAGTCCACCACCATGCGCAGCCGCACCGCGCCGCGCGGGTCCGCCAGGTCGATGACGCTCGACTTCGCCGTGTTGCGGCCCAGGAACATGCGCCGCGACGCCAGCTGGTCGGCGGGCACCGTGCGCAGCATCTCCTGCACGAGCGAGTCGCGTGCAGGCCCCGGCGGCATCGGATCGATCCGCCGGTAGTACGAGAGCAGCTCCGGTCCCAGCGAGTCCGGCCGGTCCTGGAAGGTCAGCCCCTGGCTGCGGCGCCCGTCGCGCTCGGAGTAGCGCAGCGCCACGATCTGGTCGTCGCCGAACTTGTCGAACGTCAGGATCGCGCCCGCGTCGATGCGGCCGTCCGCATCGCGAGCGCCGCCGTAGACCAGCCCGCCGGCCTCGCTGCCCGACGCGTGGTTGAAGATCAGACCCGCCAGGTGCCCGCGGCGCGGCGGGAAACCGCCCGCCAGGATGACGCGTACGTTGCCCGCCGAATCGACCACGTTGATGCGCTCCACGGTCAGCTCGCGGAAGCGCGCCTCTCCGGGGTCCGCGCGGAAGCCGGTCGCCACCAGAACCAGCAGGACGACCCAGAGCAGCGCCACCTGCACCTTCAGCATGTTCATGTATCCAGTCCTCGTTCCCGGATCGACGGAGTGAAATCGACGAGGACTTGGATGGAGCGAGGAACGCGAACGTTTGAATTCGCGTACGAAAAGGCCCGGCGGATGCACGGCATCGTCCGCCTTCGACACGACGCCTGCACTCGCGGGCGGGCCGCGGACGCTGTACCCTATGCCCGCTCGGCCGTCGCCGCCGCCCACGACGTTCGGTGCGCGGTGCGGCTTCCGCAGTACCCTGTGTGAGATATGAGAAGCAACGACCATCCCATCGCGGCCGTGGCACTGATCGCGTTGCTGGCCGGCGCGTGCGGCGGCGCAGCCCGCAGCGCGCCCGCGCCCGAGCCGGTCGCCGAGCGGCCGGCGCGCACCGATCAGCCGTCCGCCGCCGAGATCGAGGCGCTGTACGAGGCGCGCATGGACAGCGCGCGCATGAAATTTACGGAAGCCGACGTGCGCTTCATGACCGGCATGATCGCGCACCATGCTCAGGCGCTGGTGATGTCGAACATGGCGCCGACGCACGAAGCGAGTCCGCAGATCCGTACACTGGCCGCGCGCATCATCAACGCGCAGCGCGACGAGATCGCTACGATGCAGTCGTGGCTGCGTGACCGCGGCCAGCCGGTCCCGGAAGTGCATGTGGACGGCACCGAACTGATGATCCACGGTCCCGGTCACGGCATGCACATGCCGGGCATGCTGACGGACGAGCAGCTGGCGGAGCTGGATCGCGCCCGTGGCCCCGAGTTCGACCGCCTGTTCCTGCACTACATGATCCAGCACCATACGGGCGCCGTGACCATGGTGCGCGACCTGATGGCGACGGACGGCGCGGCCCAGGGCGATGTGGTGTTCAAGTTCGCGTCCGACATCCAGGCCGATCAGAGCAGTGAGGTCGGCCGGATGGAGCGGATGCTGGCGGAGCTGACGCCCACGGGCGGCGCTCCATGAAGCGAGCCGCGCGCGAGTGCGTGCGGTGCCGATCGACGTACTCCAACGAGGAACTGCAATGAAACAGGCAACCAGGCGCGGTCGTGGTACCGCGCTCAACACGCTGACGCTGCTCGCGGCCACCGCGCTGGTCGGCGCGGCGGCGTGCGCGCCGTCGGGCACGACCGGGCCGGCCGCCGAGACGCCGGCGCCGATGGCGCCCGCCGCGGCGCCGAGCCCGGATCCGCGCGTCGGACTGGGTGCGGGGCTGCTGGACGCCGAGCAGGCGCTGTGGAACATGCGCCTGGTGTCGGCCACTCCGCCGGCGCCCGAGTTCGTCGGCTCGACCAACTCGGACCTCGCCTTCACCGGGCCGTATGCCATCCAGGGCAACTACAACGGCTTCATGGTGTGGGACATCTCGAATCCGAGCGCGCCGACGCTGGTGAAGGGCTACGTCTGCCCCGCCTCGCAGAGCGACGTCTCGGTCTACGAGAACCTGCTGTTCGTCTCGGGCGAGGGGCTGGGCGGCCGGCTGGACTGCGGCACGCAGGGCGTGCAGCAGGCGGTCAGCGCCGACCGGCTGCGCGGGATCCGCATCTTCGATATCTCGGACATCCGCAACCCGCAGTACATCGGCAACGTGCAGACGTGCCGCGGCTCGCACACGCACACGGTGCTGAAGGATCCGGACGACGACGAGAACGTCTACGTCTACGTGTCCGGTTCGGCTGGCGTGCGCCCGGCCGAGGAGCTGCCCGGCTGCGTCGGCGCGCTGCCCGAGGACGACCCGGAGTCGGCGCTGTTCCGCATCGAGGTGATCCGCGTGCCGCTGGCGGCGCCGCAGACCGCCTCGATCGTCAGCTCGCCGCGCATCTTCGAGGGGCTGGAGGCGCCGCCGGAGCACGGCCCGGCGCCGGCCGACCTGGCCCGCATCGAGGAGGCACGCGCCCGTGGCGCCTACGTGGTCGAGATCTTCGGCAACCCGCAGATCGTGCCGGGCGGCTTCGTCGCGGCGCAGCTTGACAGCATCGTCAGGGCGCGTGGCGGGACGGGCGCGCCGACGGCCGCCGACAGCACGGCGCTGCGCGCCAGCCTGCAGGACATCGTGGACCGCATGATCGCCGCGCAGGGCGCGGGCGGCCCCGAGCGGGGCCCGACGCAGTGCCACGACATCACGGTCTATCCGGAGATGGGAGTGGCCGGCGGCGCCTGCGAAGGCTACGGCCTGCTGCTCGACATCAGCGACCCGGTCAACCCCGTCCGCATGGATGCGGTGGCCGACTCCAACTTCTCGTACTGGCACTCGGCGACGTTCAACAACGACGCGAGCAAGGTGCTGTTCACGGACGAATGGGGCGGCGGTGGTCAGCCCAAGTGCCGCGCGACAGATCCGTACGAGTGGGGCGCGAACGCCATCTTCACGATCGGCGACGATCGCGAGATGGACTTCGAGAGCTATTACAAGATGCCCGCGGCGCAGACCGATCAGGAGAACTGCGTGGCGCACAACGGCTCGCTGATCCCGATCCCGGGCCGCGACGTGATGGTGCAGGCGTGGTACCAGGGCGGCCTGTCGGTCTTCGACTGGACGGACGCCGAGAACCCGGTCGAGATCGCCTTCTTCGACCGCGGTCCGGTCAACGCCGAGCGCATGGGCAGCGGCGGCTCCTGGTCCGTGTACTGGTACAACGGCGCGATCGTCAGCTCGGAGATCTCGCGCGGGCTGGACATCCTGGAGCTCACGCCCAGCGCGTGGGTCTCGCAGAACGAGATCGATGCCGCCAACACGGTGCAGCTCGATTACCTGAACGCGCAGGGTCAGCCGCACTACACCTGGCCGACCACCTTCGTCCTCGCCCGTGCGTATCTCGACCAGCTCGAGCGTGCGCGCGCCATCGAGGCGGATGACATCGCCGAGGCGCGTCAGGCGCTGCGCCGCGCCGAGGGCGCGTCCGGCTCCGCCCGCCGCTCCGCTCTGAACGAGCTGGCCGACGAGCTGGCCGACGAGATGGACGAGACCACGGACGCGGCCAGGCTGCGCATGCTGGTCGAGACGGTGCGGGCGCTGGCGGGCTAGCAGCCGCCGCGCCGCGGATCATCGCATCCGCGACCGCGCTTTCCGAAGCCCCGGTCGGTGGCCATCATGGCTCCGACCGGGGCCTTCTCGTTTCCGCCAGCACGCGCTCATGATCGTCCATCTCATCGACGGCACCTACGAGCTGTTCCGCCACTTCTACGGGCAGCGGCGCTTCAACAAGGGCAAGGACAAGCCGCTGGGCGCGGTGCTGAACGTGCTGCGCAACACCGTGTCGATGATGGAGGACGGCGCGACGCACATCGGCGTCGCGACCGACCACGTGATCGAGTCGTTCCGCAACGAACTGTGGGCGGACTACAAGACGGGGCAGGGCATCGAGCCCGTGCTGCGCGCGCAGTTCGAGCCGCTGGAGGACGCGCTGCGCACGCTGGGCGTGGCGGTCTGGCCCATGGTCGAGCTGGAGGCCGACGACGGCCTCGCCTCCGCGGCCGCGCTGGCCGAGCGGGACGAGCGCGTGGACAAGGTCTCCATCTGGACGCCCGACAAGGACCTCGCCCAGTGCGTACGCGGCGACCGCGTGGTGCAGGTGGATCGGCGCAGCGGCACCATCATCGACGAGGCGGCAGTGATCGAGAAGTACGGCGTCCCGCCACTCCTCATCCCCGACTTCCTGGCGCTGGTCGGCGACAGCGCGGACGGCTACCCCGGCATCCCCGGCATCGGCCGCGTCACCGCGGCGCGCATGCTGGAGAATCACGGCCCGATCGAGACCTGGCCCGAAGGCGTCATGGATGACGAGCGGCGCGAGCGCGCACTGCTGTTCAAGGACCTGGCCACGCTGCGTACCGACGCGCCGCTGTTCGAGGACGTGGACGAACTGGAGTGGCGCGGCGCCGACGACGACCTTGCCGGCTGGGCCGAGCGCGCGGGTGACCCGAAGCTGATCGAGCGGGTCGCGAAGCTGGAGGAACGGGGCGAAGCGGGCGCCGGTTAGCGGCCGCTCGCGCCGTTCCGGACAATGGCAGCGCGCCAGGCCGGGCCCGCCCGCTTGCACGGACGCCGCCTCGTCGCGATCCTGCCCGCATGCGTGATTCCATCCGTGAGTTCTTCAATCGGCAGATGGGGCTCGGGCCCGCCGGTGACGGCGGCGCCTCCCGCTTCGACCTCGACGTGGACGATGCCGACGCCATCGAGGAGGGGGAGGACCGGCACCGGCTGCACGTGGCGGCCTGCGCGCTGCTGCTCGAACTGGCGTACGCCGACGAGCAGTTCAGCGAGGACGAGCGCTCGCACATCGAGGCCGTCATGCGCCGCCACTTCGACCTGGACGAGGACACGGCGCAGCAGCTCATCGCACTCGCGCAGATGGAACGCGACCAGGCGATCGACCTGTATCAGTTCACCAGGCTGATCCGCGAGAGCTACGACCTCGGTCAGAAGACGCTGCTCGCCGAGATCATGTGGGGGCTGGTCCTGACGGACGGCGAGATCGCCCACCACGAGGCCTATATGCTGCGCCGCATCGCGAACCTGCTCGACCTCGAGCCGGGCTATCTGTCCACGGCGCGGCGGCGGGCGAGCGGGCAGTAACCGGGCTACGGGCTACGGGACACCGGCTTTGCAGGCCGGGGCTGTTCTTCTGCAGGCGGGAACGGATGAAGCGGATTGCGGGGCTGATCGGTCTGGTCCTGCTGACGACGGCGCTGGGGGGCGCGGCCCCGGATGCGGCGCTGCGCCCGCTGCCGTTCTACTACGACCTGTACACCTTCCGCGGCGCGGGCGGCACGACGGACGTGGTCGCGGCCTTCGCGGTGCCGGCCGGTCGGCTGCGTGCGGAGGATCGGCGCGCGGGCGTGCGCTACCGCTTCGACGTGACGCTGGTCCTGGCGGACACCGCCAGGCGCACGGTCTCCCGCACCGACGACTCCGTCTTCGTCGCGACGCGGCGTGCGCTGGACGCGGACCACCTGCTGTACACGCAGGTCGACGTGCGCGCCGCGCCGTCCCGCAGCACGCTTCAGCGCGTGATCATGACGGACGCGAGCGCGCCCGGCATCGGGCAACTGTATGGCGGCCCGTTCCCGGTGCCGGACTACCGCGGCCGGCGGCTCATGATGAGCGACGTGGTGCTCGGCCAGCCTACGGGGGCAGCGGGCTGGCGGCGCGGAGGCCACGTGCTCGCGCTGCTGCCGACGGATCATCTGCCGGCCGCGGCGTTCGACGTGTACTACGAGGTCTACAACCTGCCCGCGCGCCGCGCGTACTCGACGGAGATCGCGATCGAACGGCTGGACGCCCCGGCGGAGGCCGACGACCGGTGGATGCGGCTGAGGTTCGAGGGCGAGGCGGCGTCGACGCGGAACGGCACGCTGGTCGAGCTGAGGCGGATCGACACGGCCGTGCGCGAGGGACGCTACCGGCTGACGATCGCGGTGCGCGACGAGGAGACGGGGCACGTCACAAGACAGTCGCGCCTGTTCCGCGTGCGCGGGCCGCAGGGCGGGGCGACCATGGTACCCGCACGGCCGCTGCGGGAGCGTACCGCCCGCCGCTGAATCGGCCCGCGTGGCGGCCCGCTCCGCTGAGCCGTCCGGTGCGCTGCGCGTCGACCCGTTCGAACGCGCACGGTTGCCACATCCTCACCCCTCGGGTTACCTCCCCGGCGTGACGACCACCATCGCAGCGACGGGCAGCTGGCTGCCGCCGCGCGTGCTCGGCAACGACGAGCTCGCGGCGACGGCCGGCGTGGATCACGAATGGATCCTGAAGCGGACGGGCATCCTCGAGCGGCGCATCGCCGACGCGGAGACCGGCACCGCCGGCATGGCGGCGCATGCGGCGCGCGCCGCGCTGGACGAGGGCGGCGTCGAGGCTGCCGACGTCGGCCTGATCATCGTGGCGACGTCCACGCCGGACCACCTGACACCGCCCACCGCGTGCGAGGTGCAGGCGGCGCTGGGTGCGCCGCGCGCCGCCTGCTTCGACGTGGAGGCGGGTTTCGCCGGCTGGATCTACGCGCTGGTCGTGGCGGATGCGCTGGTGCGGGTCGGCCGCGCTGCGGCCGCGCTCGTGATCGGCGCCGAAAAGCTCTCCACGGTGACCGACCGCACCGACGCGCGCACGGCGCCGCTGTTCGGCGACGGCGCGGGTGCGGTGCTGCTCGCGCCGTCCGGCCGCTACCGCATCGAGGCGACGTCCTGGTGGGCGGACGGCAGCCTGGCCGACGCGCTGCAGCGGCCCGCGGGCGGCGCGCTGCGCCCGTTCGACGCGGCGGTGCTCGAGGAGCGGTCGCACCTGCTGCGCATGGAAGGCACGCGGCTGTTCCGGCCGGCGGTGCGCGTGATGGCCGAGCAGGCGCGCCGCGCGACGGCGTCGGCCGGCCTGTCGCTGGACGAGGTCGCCCTGGTTATCCCGCACCAGGCCAACCTGCGCATCATCGAAGCCTTCACGGGAGAACTGGGCGCGCCACGCGAGCGGGTCCTGGTCAACATCGAGCGGCGCGGCAACACCGGCGCCGCGACCATTCCCATCGCGCTGGACGAGGCCTGGCGAGAGGGCCGGCTGCCGCATGCGCCGGTGCTGCTCGCCTCTTTCGGCGCGGGCGCGACCGCCGGCGCGGCGGTGCTCATGCCGGAGACGCACTGATGCAGGACGCGCAGGTGTTCGCCACGATCGGGGAGGCGGGCTTCGAAAGGCTGATCCGCGCGTTCTACCGCCAGGTCCCGGACGACGACGTCCTGGGTCCGATGTACCCGCCCGAGGACCTGCCCGGCGCAGAGGCGCGGCTGCGCGATTTCCTGATCGGCCGCTTCGGCGGACCGCAGCGCTACGTCCAGCGGCGCGGCCACCCGCGCCTGCGCATGCGGCACATGCCGTTCGCCATCGATCCGGCGGCCCGCGACCGCTGGCTCCAGCTGATGGACCGCGCGCTGGTCGAGACGGGGCTGCCGCCCGAGGTGGACGCGAAGCTGCGCGAGTTCTTCGAGGCCGTCGCGACGATGATGATCAACCGGCCGTAGGTGGCGGCGCGCCGACAACGTCGACGGCATTCCGAAATGGAAAGGCGGCGGCGCGGCCGGGCCGCACCGCCGCCGATCGACCCACAAGGCCCGCGACTCAGTCCCTGGCCCAGACCCAGCGCTGCGGGAACGTCATCGGCCGGGCCGTGCACTGGTCCTCCACGAGATCCAGCGTGACGCGGCCATTGGCATAGCTGTACGTCCAGATCGACTCCTGGCCGACGCACGGACCGGCGTCGTCCGACATGTGCAGCCGACCTTCGCTGTCGATCCAGTGCTGCCCCGTGTGGATGTCGTCGCCCATCCGCACGGAGAACGCCCTCTCCTCGATGTTCACCGCGTGGTAGACGTCCGTCTCCGGCTCCACGAGCACGTAGGTGCCGGCCGGAATGTCGGTGACCGGCGCTCGTGTGGCGCCCGGCGCGCACGCCAGCGCGGCCAGCGTCAGCCCTAGCAGCGACAGCATCCCTCGACTCCTGGTCATCAGCGCCTCCTGCGCAGAGGTTGGAAGAACCCGGGCCGGCGCGCGCATGGCCCGTGCCGCGTCATGGGCGGCGCGACGGCAGGCGGTGCTGCGGCCACATCGGCGGGACGTTCACGGCCAGGCCCAGGCAGGTGGACCGGGATCCGGCGGCGTACGGCGGCCGCCGATCCTCGCTCTCGGCGAACGGGCCGGTCTACTCGATGCGTACCCCGTCGCGCAGCGCCTCGGTCGGGAAGAGCACGACACGCTCTCCCGCCAGCAGACCCTCGGCGACCTGCGCGAAGTCACGGCCGCGCTCGCCGAGCTGGACGCGCCGCTCGCGCGCCCGCCCGCCCTGCTCCACGAAGACGGCCCAGTCCGCGCCCCTGCGGAACAGCGCGCCGACCGGGACACGAAGCGCGTCCGCGGCCTCCCAGACCACCAGTGCGGCATCCACCCGGAAGCGGTCGCCCAGGAGGACCGGTGCGCCTCCGAAGCGCACGATCACGTCCACACGCTGCTCCTCGACACCGAGCGGCGAGACCTTGGTGAAGGCGGAGGGCTCGATCCGGTGGATGCGTCCGACGATCGTGTCGGTCGCGCCCGGCCAAGTGATGCGGGCGGCCGCCCCCTCGCGCAGGCGCGTGGCATCCTCGGTCAGCACGTCCACCACCACCTCTAGCTCGGACGGGTCGCCGATCTCGAGCAGCGGCGCGCCCGCGGCTACGGCCCGCTCACATTCCTCGTAGAGCCGCAGGATGCGACCGCCGGCCGGCGCACGCACGAGCGTGGGCTCGGAACCCGCCGCATCGTCGGCTCCGATCAGGGACGCCTGTGCCTGCTCCACGTTGCGGGCCGCCGCGTCCAGCGTCGCCTGCGCCTGCTCCACGGCGTGGCGGGCGGCGTCCGCCGCAGCGCTCGCCGCGTCCAGCCGAGCGGGCGCGACGGCGCCGGGCACGCTGGCATCCACGCGACGCAGCCGCTCCAGCGAGCGCTCGGCATCGTCGCGTGTGGTTTCCGCCCCGGCAAGGGCGGCCCGCGCTGCCTGCCGCGACGCCTGCGCCGCCTCCAGCCGCGCGGCCGCCTCGCCGCGCGTGCGCGTGTCCATCGGCAGCGGGAAGACGCGCGCGACCACCTCCCCCGCACGCACTTCGTCGCCGATCTCGCAGTTCAGCCGGACCAGGCGCCCGGTCACGGGGCTGGCGACTACGTACCGGTCGCGCACGCGCGTCTCGCCGTCCTCGTCCACCGTGACGCGCAGCGGCCCGCGATCGACGGTCGCGGCGTCGACGGCGACCGGTTCCGGCCAGAGACTCACGGTCACGAGTGCGGCGGCGGCGAGGAAGACAACCGCGCCGATCCTGTGCTTCCGCTGGACTCGCATCATGCTACTCCCGCGTCTTCAGGACGCCGATCAGGTCGATCCGGTCCAGCCTTCGCCGGACCAGCAGCGCAGACAGCACCGCCGCCACCAGCACGATCGCGACGGCGAACAGGTACGTCCCCGGCTCGACCACGACGGGGAGCCGGAACAGCTCGGTCTCGAAACGCAGCATCATGAGCAGCGTGAGCAGCCAGCCGAGCACCAGGCCCAGGGGCAGGGCCAGCAGCACGAGCGCGCCCTGCTCGCCGAGCAGCATGCCCGCTACGTCGCGCCGAGTGAAGCCGAGCACGCGCAGGGATGCCAGGTCGCGGCCGCGCTCGGAGAGGGCGACGCGCGCCTGGTTGTAGACGATGGCCATCACCAGGGCCGCGCCCAGAACGAGCGTGGACAGCAGCGCGATCAGGAAGCTCTCCTCGATCGTCTCCTCGAAGCTGCTGACCAGGACATCGTGGACCAGCACGCCGGCCACGCCGGGCGTGCGCTTCAGCCGATCGTAGAGGGCCTGCTCCCCCGCGGCGTCCACGCGCAGCCAGGCGCCGGCCACGCGCGGCCCCTCCGCCACGAGCCGCTGCAGCGTCTCGGCGGATGCATACGCTTCGCCGCCCATCAGCTCGTCGACCAGCCCGGTCACGACCAGGTCGGCGCTGCGGCGGCGACCGCCCACCACCTCCACGCGCACCGTGTCACCGGGCGTCAGCGCCAGCCGCTCCGCCTGCGCGCGGTTCAGCAGCAGGCCCTCGACGGGTGGCAGGTGCCGCGTGTAGCGGGCGTCCACGATGCGGCGCAGCTCCGTGCCCGGCTCCAGCCCGAGCAGCCCCACCCGCCGCTCCCGATGCCCGCTGACCAGCCGCACATCCGCCACGTGGACGGGCTCCACCCGCAGCACGCCGGGCATGCGCGCCAGCTCCGTCAGCGCATCCGGCGAACGCGGCGATTCGAAGTAGACCGCGACATCGTCCCGGTACGTCTGGTTGAAGGCCAGGTCCGCCACCACGTCCACCGAATCGAACATGCCGAGCAGGGCACAGAGCACGCCCAGGGACAAGGCGATGCCCGTCACGGTGCTGAGCGACTTGCCGCGCGCGCGCAGCAGACTGCGCGCGATCATCCGACCGGTCGGACCCAGCGGGCGCCACAGCCGGGTGGCCTCGAGACCGCCGTGCCGGTACGTCGGCGGAGCGGGCGGCGCCATGGCGACGGCGGGTGCCAGCCGGACCACCGATCGCGCCGCGGCCAGGGCTCCGGCCACGCCGGTGACCAGCGCGATGGCGATCGCGGTCCAGACCACCTTCAGGTCCAGTTCGAAGCCGATCTGCGGGAACTGGTAGAAGCGCGCGTACACGCCGGCCATCCGGTGGGCGAGCCAGCCGCCCAGCAGTGAGCCGGCCAAGGAGCCGGCCAGCACGGGCAGCAGCGCCAGTTCGACGTAGTGCAGCGCAACCGTGGTGGAGCGGACGCCGAACGCCTTGAGCAGGCCGATCTGCTCACGCTCCATGCGCACCAGCCGCAGCAGCGTTGTGTGCAGCAGGAACGCCGTGACGATCATGAACAACGCCGGGAAGAACGACGCCGTGATCTGCGTCTCCTCGATCTCGGAGGTCAGGAACGTGTGCGAGAGGTGGTGCTCGCGCGTGTAGGCGCCCGTGCCTCCGTACGGCGCGAGAAGCCGGTCCATCGCCGCGAGAGCCGCCCCTTCGGAGGCGCCCGTCCGGAGCGTCGCGACCACGTCGTTGAAGGCACCCTCCATCTCGAACGCGGCGGCCATGGCGGTCTCGTTCATCCAGACGGCGCCGAACCGGCGGTTGTCCGGGAAGGGCGCGCCGTAGCCACTGATCTCGTAGACGAATTCCGGCGCGATCGCGCTGCCGACCACCACCAGTCGCTGCCAGCGCCCGTTCAGGACCGCGCCCAGCTCATCCCCCTCGCGCAGGCCGTTGGCCCCGGCCAAGGCCGCGCTCAGAACCACCTCCTCGCGCCGCCCCGGCTCCGGCAGGCGGCCGCTCCGGAGGTGGAGCCGGTTGAGCGACGGCACGCCCCCGGTCGGAAGCGAGACCAGCCGACCCGTCGCAGGTTCGGAGAGGCCCGGGACGTCGAGCAGAACATCCCGCACGATGCGCGTCTCGACGCGGTCCAGTTCCGGCAGGTCGCGCAGCGCCAGCTCCACGCCGGCCGGCGCGCGGGTGGCATGCGCGAACAGCTCGCCGAAGCCGTAGCGCTCGTAGTACGACGCCTGCGACTCGCGCAGGTACCCGTTCATCGAGCGCAGCATGATGAACACGGCGACGCCGCACGCCACCAGGACCGCGATCGCCAGCAGCTGCCCCTTCAGATGGAGGGCGTCGCGCAGCGCCTTCCGGTCGAGCATGCGCATGGCGTCACCACTCGATGTCGGCCGGGGCGGCGCGCTCCACGTTCGCCACCTCCTCCACGATGTGGCCACTGCGCATGCGCAGCACGCGATCGGCCAGGCGCGCGATCGCGGCGTTGTGCGTGACCAGCACCGTCAGCGTGCCCGTCTCGCGATTCACCGCGTCGAGCACCTCCAGGATGCGCTTCCCCGTCTCGTAGTCGAGCGAGCCCGTGGGCTCGTCGCACAGCAGCACGTCCGGCCGCTTGGCGATCGCGCGCGCGATCGCCACGCGCTGCTGTTCTCCGCCCGAGAGCTGCGAGGGGAAATGGTCCAGCCGCTCGCCCAGGCCGACCAGCTCGAGCGCCGCGGCCGCTTCCATCGGATCCGCCGAGAGCTCCGTCACCAGCTGGACGTTCTCCAGCGCCGTCAGGCTGGGCAGCAGGTTGAAGAACTGGAATACGAATCCCACGTGCTCGCGCCGGTACCGCGTCAGCTCGGCCTCGTCGGCGCCGCTCAGACGGTGGTCCTCGAACGTGACCGTACCCGCACTCGGCACGTCCAGCCCGCCCAGGATGTTCAACAGTGTGGACTTGCCGCTGCCCGACGGGCCGAGGATCACCACCAGCTCGCCGCGGCGGAGCTCCAGGTCCGTCGACTCCAGCGCGCGCACCTCGACCTCGCCCATCACGTAGACGCGCGTCAGGCCGCGCGCGACGAACACCGGCCGGGCGTCCACCCTCGCCCGCTGGCCTGCTTCCGCCCCCGCGGTCACCGTCGCTGTCATGGGTATCGCCTCCCCCGGGGGTGCGGAATCCGGGTTCCGCCTCGCCCGCACCACCGCCTCCAACATCAGCATGCGCGCGGGCGTCGTCTGCGGGGAGTCTGCCGTCGCGGCTGTCGGGATCTGTCCGTCAGCCCGCCGGCTCCTGCTGTGTCATCTCGCCCGCCTGCGAGCCCGGTGAGCGCACCCGGCGCGCGGGTCCCGGTTGACGACAAGTACTTTGCATTATAAAGTACGGCGGCAACGAGACCGACGGCTGCGAGGGAGACGGCGATGGCGAGCGGATTCAGGCGAGTGATGGGGCTGGCGGCGACCTGGGCGCTGATCTGGGCGGTTCCGGGCATGATGATCGAGGCGCTGGCGAACGTCGGCGTCGCGTTGCCGTTCACCCGGGCGGTGGACATGTGGCCGCAGACGCTGGGCATCCCGGGGCTGTTCGGCGGGGTGTTCTTCGGCGTGCTGCTCGCGGTCAGGGGCAGCCTGCCGCGCTTCGAGGCGTTGCCGGCAGCCGGTCTGGTGGCGTGGGGCGTGACGGCAGGGGCGCTGGTCTGCGTGTTCCTGACGCTGGTGCTGGGCGTGCCGCGGCCGATGAGCCTGCTGGCCCTGCTGGTCGGCATTGCGCTCGTGTCCGGCGCGGTGGCGGCACCGCTGTCGGCCTGGGGGTTCCGCCGGATCGCGCGAGGCCGGGGAGTCCCGCGCGACGTGGCGGCCTGAGGCGGAGGCGATCATGGAACTCGACATCCGCAACATCTCCAAGACGTACCCGAACGGCGTGCAGGCGCTGAAGGACGTGACGCTGACGATCCCGCCGGGCATGTATGGCCTGCTGGGCCCCAACGGCGCGGGGAAGTCCACGCTGATGCGCATCCTGGCGACGCTGCAGGAGCCGGACGAGGGCAGCGTCCGTCTGGGCGACATCGACGTGCTGACGCAGAAGGACCGGCTGCGCCGCACGCTGGGCTACCTGCCGCAGGAGTTCGGTGTCTACCCGAAGGTGAGCGCGGAGTCGCTGCTGGACCATTTCGCCCTGATGAAGGGCGTGGGCGACCGCCGTTCGCGGCGATCGCTGGTGGAGGCGCTGCTGCGCCAGGTGAACCTGTGGGACGTGCGCGGTCAGAAGCTGGGCGGCTACTCGGGCGGCATGAAGCAGCGCTTCGGTGTGGCGGTGGCGCTGCTGGGCGATCCGGAGCTGCTGATCGTGGACGAGCCGACGGCGGGGCTGGACCCGGCCGAGCGGGTGCGCTTCCTGAACCTGCTCAGCGAGCTGGGCGAGAACAGCGTGGTACTGCTGTCCACCCACATCGTCGAGGACGTGACGGAGCTGTGCACGCGCATGGCCATCATCGACCGCGGCGAGATCCTGCTCGAGGCGGCGCCCCTGGACGCTGTCGATGAACTGCGGGGCCGCATCTGGCGCCGGGTCGTCGCCAGGGACGAGCTGGCCGCGGTCGAGCGCGAGCACGCCGTCATCTCCACGCGGCTGCTGGCCGGCCGCACCGTGGTGCACGTGTACGGCGAGGGCGCGCCCGGCTTCGAGCCGGCGGAGCCCGCTCTGGAGGACGTGTACTTCAGCGCGATGGCGGGCCGCATCGGCCGTCGTGCGGCGGTGGAGCCCGTCGCCTCGTGAGCCGCGCCGAAGCCGCCGCGCCGTCCAGGCTGGGCGGCATCTTCCGGTTCGAGCTGGCCTACCAGGCCCGGCGCCCGTGGCCGTGGCTGATGGGGCTGGTGCTGTTCGTCGTCTGCTTCCTGATGACGCGGGACGCGGCGGTGCAGGACGCGCTGTACGAGGAGTTCTTCGTCAACGCGCCGTTCGCGATTGCTGTGACGACCGTGGTGGGCGGCCTCCTGTGGCTGCTGCTCGCGCCGGTGATCGCGGGGGAGGCGGCGGCGCGGGACGTGGCCACGTCGATGCACCCGCTGGTCTACACGGCGCCGCTGGGGCGCGCGGAGTACCTGGTCGGTCGCTTCCTGGCCGCGCTCGTGATCAACGCGCTGCTGCTGCTGGCGGTGCAGGCGGGCATCCTGGCCGCGGTCCACTCGCCGGGTGTGAATCCCGAGCTGATCGGCCCGTTCCGGCCGGCCGCGTATCTCACCGCGTGGGCGTACCTGGCCCTGCCCAACGCGGTGGTGGCCACGGCCATCCAGTTCGCGATCGCGCTGCGCAGCGGGCGTCCGATGTCGGCGTACCTGGGCAGCATGCTGCTCGTGTTCATGGGCTTCTTCGTGGCGTCGCTGCTGTTCTACGGCCGCGGACCGGGTGCGCTGCTGGATCCGATCGGCATCCGCTTCGTGGTCGAGGACATCGCCCACCAGTGGACCACGATCGAGCGGCGCACACGGCTGCTCGCGCCCGAGGGCGTCGTGCTGAGCAACCGGCTCTTCTGGCTGGCGATCGCGGGGTCGGTGGCCGCCCTGAGCTACTGGCGATTCCGCTTCGCGCACCGTGCGGAAGGCGACGGAGCGGGCGGGTGGCGCGTGCTCGGGTGGCTGCGCCGGCCGGGTCGTCGGGGCGCGGATGCGGCTTCGCCCGCCGGGCGCTCGGCCGCGGATGATGGCCTCCGCCTCGGCATCAGCGCGGCAGCGCCGGTCTCCGTCCCGCACGTGCCGCGCGACTTCGGCCCGGCGGTGCGGGCGCGGCAGACGCTGGCCGTGGCATCGGGATCGTTCCGCGCCGTGGCGCGCAGCTGGGCGGGTTTCGGCTTCTTCGTGGTGATCCCGCTGCTCACGATCCTCGTGCTGGTGGATCAGATGGTGGCCCTCGGTGCCGGTCTGATCCCCACCACGGGTCAGGTGCTGCAGGAGCTGACCGGTCCGCTGACCTCGGAGCTGAGCCGCTGGGTCATCGTGCCGCTGCTCACGGTGTTCTTCGCGGGCGAGCTGGTCTGGCGGGAACGGGAGGCGGCGCTGGACGAGATCTCCGATGCGGCCCCGGTCCCGGACGCCGTGCAGCTGCTCGGCAAGCTGCTGGGCCTGCTCTTCGTGCTCGCGGCGTTCCTGGCCTGCCTTATGGCGGCCGGCATGGCCACCCAGGCGCTGCTCGGACACACGGACTTCGACCTCGGGCTCTACCTGACCGTTCTGTTCGGCGTGCAGCTGAGCGAATTCCTGCTGTTTGCCGCGCTGGCCATGGCGGTGCACGTGCTGGTCGGCCAGAAGTACGTCGGGCATCTCGCCGCGATCGTGCTCTACGTGACCATCCTGCTCGCGCCGACGTTCGGCATCGAGCACAACCTGCTGATCTTCGGCGCCGGACCGTGGTGGACCTACACGGAGATGAGCGGGCTGGGCCCGTACATGGCGCCCTGGCTGTGGTTCAAGCTGTACTGGGCGGCGTGGGCGCTGCTGCTCCTGGTCGTCGCGCGCCTGCTGTGGGTGCGGGGCAGGGAGAGCGGCTTCGGCGTGCGGCTCCGGCTGGCGCGCCGTCGGCTGGCGGGCGGCGCCGCGTGGGCGGGCGGCCTGGCCGTCGCGCTGATCCTGCTGTTCGGCGGCTTCGTGTTCTACAACACCAACGTTCTCAACGAGTACGTCACCGCGTCCGACCTGGCGGAGCGGCAGGCCGAGTACGAACGGCGCTACGGCCGCTTCGCCGACGCGCCGCAGCCGGCGCTGACGCACGCGGGCCTGCGCATCGACATCCATCCGCACGAGCGCGAGGTGGACATCCGCGGCGAGTATCGGCTGGTCAACATGGGTGACCAGCCGATCGACTCGATCCACGTGGCGACACTGCGCATCTACGACGTCGAGTCGCTCGACTTCGATCGCGCCGCGACCGAGCTGCTGCGCGACGACCGGCTGGGCCATCGCATCTACGGGCTGACGACGCCGCTGCAGCCGGGCGACTCGATGAGCCTGCGCTTCGAGGTGCACGTGGAGCGACGTGGCTTCACGGAGGGCGGCGCAGACGCGTCCATCGTGCCGAACGGCACGTGGTTCACGCAGCACTGGCTGCCCGCGATCGGCTACCAGCCGATGCGCGAGCTGCGGGTGCCGAGCCAGCGGCGCGCGCAGGGGCTGGCGGCGCGGCCTGTGATCCCGTCGCTCCACGACGAGGCCGCGCGTCACGAGCGCGCTCCCGGCATGGTGCTGGACGCCGTGCTGAGCACCGACGCGGGTCAGGTGGCCGTGGCGCCGGGCGCGCTGCGCCGCAGCTGGACCGAGGGCGACCGGGCCTTCTCCCACTACACGACGGACGGCCCGATCGGCGGCGAGTGGGTCTTCACCTCGGCCGACTACGAGGTGCTCGCCGCGCGCTGGAACGACGTCGACATCCGCGTCTTCCACGATCCCGCGCACGACACGCATCCGCCGCGCATGGCGCGCGACATCCAGGCAACGCTCGACTACTACACGCGCGTGATCGGCCCGTACCCTTACGATCACATCAGCGTGGTCGAGGTACCGGGCGACGGAGTCGGCATGCACGCCGACGCGAGTATGCTCAGCCACGGGGAAGGCGTCACGCTGCTGCGGGATGGAGGACCCGGCACCTTCGACATGCCGTTCGCCGTGATGGCGCACGAGATGGCGCACCAGTGGGCCGTGTCGCTGGCCGTGGTCGAGGGGGCGCCCGTGATCGCCGAGGGCGTCGCCTGGTACTACGCGGTCCAGGCCGTGCGGCACATCAGGGGGGAGGACTCGCTGCGGCGGCTGATGAGCTTCCTGCGCCAGCCGCACCCGATCGCGCCGATCCACCGCGGCGAGCCGCTGCTGCGCGGGCTGGATCCGTGGATGTCCTATCGCAAGGCGCCCTACGCGCTGTTCGCGCTGAGCGAGTACATGGGGCAGGAGCGCGTGGACCTGGCCCTGCGCCGGCTGTACCAGGCGCACGAGCCGGCCGACGCGCCGCTCGCGACCACGCTCGACCTGTACCGCGAGCTGCGCACCGTCGCGCCCGACTCGATGCAGGGACTGCTGCACGACCTGTTCGAGGTCAACGCCTTCTGGGCGCTGCGCGTCGAGCGCGTGCGCGCCGATCCGCTGCCGACCGGCGAGTGGCGCGTCGTCATGGACGTGCACGCGCGCAAGATCGTCGTGGACAGTGCCGGGGTAGAAACCGAGGTGCCCGTGGCCGAGCCGATCCAGATCGGCGTGTTCGGCGCGCGCGAGCCCGGGCGCCATGAACTGAGCGCGCCGCTGTACCTGGCGATGCACCGCGTCCGGCCCGGCGAGCAGACCATCACGCTCACCGTGCCGGAGCGGCCGGTGATGGCCGGCATCGACCCGTACCACCTCCTCGACTGGGAAGAGAAGGAGGACGACGACAACGTCGAGGGCGTGACGATCGAAGAGGCAGGCGAGGAATGACCATGACGACGGATAGGCCAGCGCGAGCGGAGCGCTCGTACACCCGCGGCGGCGGCCGGGGGCGCGCAGGGACGGCCGCGTCCGAGCCGTTCGTCGCGCACGACTCCGTGGTGCGCCGCATCTGGGGCAACGGCGACATGATCCTGGCCGTGTTCGCCGGCTCCGCCGCCGAGTTCGCGCTGAACCGCGCCGTGGACTGGCTCTTCTTCACCGGCGAGCTGCCGCGCGACCCGATCGGCCGGCTGTTCTCGACCGCCGCCTACACCAGGCAGATCGTCTTCGCCGATGCGGAGACCGCCGCCCGCACGCTGGGGCGCATCCGCTCCATCCACGGCACGGTCGAACGCGCGCGCGGCCAGCGCATCCCCGACTGGGCGCACCGCGACGTGCTGTACATGCTGATCGACTACTCCGAGCGCGCGCACGCACTGCTGGCCGGGCCGCTCACGCCGGACGAGCAGCGCGAGCTGTACGACGTATTCCGCCGCGTGGGGGAGGGGCTGGCGATCCCCGATCTGCCGGCGAGCTACACCGCCTGGCAGGCCGATCGCGAACTGCACATGCGTCGCGATCTGGTCCGCGGCGCGGGCACCGACGCACTGTACGCCGCATACCGACGCCAGCTCGGCGGGTGGCGCTACCGGCTGCTGCGCCGGCTCCAGGCCATGCTCGTGCCGGACCACGTGCGGCGGCTGCTGGGGCTGCGCGGCGCCGATGGTCTGCTCAGGGCGGCCGCCAGCGTCTACCCGTGGCTGGTGCGGCTGGGGCTGCGACCGCTGATCCAGTGGCTGCTCATGCCCGCCGCGCATCTTCCCGCGGTCCGCGACCTCGATCAGCCCGGCGTCTGACCCCGTCGCGCCATGTCGCCGTGAGTGCGGGCGTCCCCGTCTGGTTCTCAACGGTGAGCCAGGGCCCTCCAGTGCGGATGGTCGAGGCGATCCGCCGCATGGAGGAGCGGCCGGCCGGCGCCGCGTGAGCGCGGGAACAGGAAATCGACCCAGGTTGGCGGCTGCTCGAGCGCACCAGCCGCTCGGCCGGTCTTACGACTGCGAACGGTTCCTGCGGGGCAGTGACGAGCCAGCGAACCAACCATCCACAGCGGAGGAATCGAATGGCCCGGCAAGACCGTGATATGACGCGCGCCTACTCACGCAGCCAGTTCGTCGAGAAGCTGCGCCGCCTCGCCTCGGCCATCGAGGAGGAGCGTGCGTTCACCATCCAGATCGCCGGCGAGCGGCTGCGCATTCCCGCAGACGCCACCTTCAACATCGAGCACGAGCGCACCGGCGCGCAGGAGGAACTGGAGTTCCAGTTGATCTGGAAGCGGGAGTAGGCCGGCGCGAGCCGCGGCGATCGGCGGTGGGCGCTCCATCTCGTCGTCCCGAAACCTCGCTTGACGCACCGGAGGGTCCAGTTTCGCACCGATCGCTCTGCTCACGAGGCGCGCGCCGTCAGATTGGGGCTCCCGAACCTGACGACTCACCAGCTGCGCGATCCGAATGCTCTGCCGTCGTTTGCTGATCGCTGTGACACTGGCCGCCGCCTCCGTCACCGGCCTCGGAGGCCAGGCCCCGGAACCGGCCACGATCGGCTGGAGCGAGGTTCAGCGCACGCCGGTGCTCCTGCTCGGCACCTATCATTTTCGATCGGCCGGCCGCGACGCGTACGCGCACCGGCACGAAGTCGACGTCCTCACACCCGCGAAACAGGCCGAAGTCGGGAAGGTCGTGGATCGGCTCGCCGAGTTCGCGCCCACACGCATCGCGGTGGAGGTGCGGACGGAGCGGCAGCCGTGGCTGGACTCGCTCTACGCCGCCTACAGAGCCGGAGCCTGGGTGCTCGAGGCCAACGAGATCTTCCAGCTCGGATTCAGGCTCGCCGATCGTCTGGGGCACGAGCGCGTGTACGCCGTGGACGCGCCCGCGCGGTCCTTCTTCGACGGGCTGACGCGCGCCGGGCTCGACTCCATCACGGCCGGGCTGCCACCGATCGACCCGGCATGGGACCAGCGCTACCGCGCATGGTACGAGTGGAAGGATTCACTGAAGACGGTGCTGCCCCTGGACGCCTACCTCCACTACCTGAACGACCCCGAGACCATCCGCCGCGCCCACGGCCACTACCTGGTGAGCGATTTCCGGCTGCGTGGCAGGGACGACTACTTCGGCGCCGACTTCGCCACGTACTGGTGGAACCGCAACCTCCGGATCTTCAGCAACCTGCAGCGGCTGCCGCGCGCCGCGGGGGAACGCATCCTGGTCATCATCGGTTCGGGCCACCTGCCGCTGCTGCGGCACGCGGTGTCCGGTTCCCCCGAATACGAGCTGGTCGAGGCGCAGCCCTATCTCGAATGAGGTCGCGTATACGTGCTAGCGCCGATCCGGCGTCGCGTCCGGCCGCAGGTGTTCGACGAAGTAGTCGCGCATGCGGAAGAACGGAGACAGGTCGAACAGGAACGAGATGTGGTTCGCGCCGGGGAATATCATCAGGTCGTACGGTCTGCCGGCGCGCTGGAGCGCGTCGACCATGCGCATCGGCTCGGCGAACGGGATGTGCGTGTCGTGCGAGCCGTGCATCATCAACAGCTTTCCGCGGAGCGCTGCGGCGAGCGCCGTGTTGTCACCCGCGGCGTAGGCATCCGGGCAGTCGGCGGGCAGGCAGCCCATGAAGGCCTCGGCCGGCACGCGCATCCGGCTCAGGTCGACGGCCGGCGCGAGTGCGACGCCTACCCGGTACAGCTCGGGGTGCGTGAGCAGCGCTCGCGTCGTGAAGTAGCCGCCCCAGGAGTGACCATAGATGCCGACCCGGTCGAGGTCCATGTAGGGCCGGGTCGCGGCGGCCTGCCGCAACGCGGCGACGTGATCGTCGATCTCGAACTGGCCGAACCGGCCGTGCACCACGTCCTGGAAGGCCTTGCCGCGGCCGGGCGTGCCGCGGCCATCGACGATGACCACCACGAAGCCGTGCTCGGCGAGCCACTGATCGATCCAGAGCTGCCGCTCCATCCTGCTCGTCGGCCGCATGACGGTCTGCGGTCCACCGTAGATGTGCTCGATGACCGGGTAGCTGCGCGTCGGATCGAAATCGGTTGGCCGGATCACCATCCCGTGGATCTCGGTGACGCCGTCCGCTGCCCGCGCCGTGAACCGCTCCGGCGGCGCCCAGCCCAGCTCGTCGAGTTGCGGCAGGTCGGGCGACCACAGCGTCCGCACCACCGCGCCGTCGGATCGCCGCAGCTCCAGGCGCGGCGACGCGTCCAGTTCCCCGTGCAGCAGGAGCAGAAAATCGCCCGAGTCGCTGAGCCGCGCTTCGAGGAGGTGCGACATCTGCGCCAGCTCCGTCAGGGCTCCGTCGTCGACGCCGACGCGATACAGACCGAGTCGATACGGATCCGGTCCGCGCGGCGTGCTCGCGACGAAGTACGCCCAGCCGCCCTGCTCATCGACGGCCTCGACGCCGTGCACCAGCAGCGAGTCGGGCGTCAGGACCCGTAGCAGCGTGCCGTCGGCAGCGTACAGTTCGAGGCGACGCACCTCGTGCCGATCTGATGTCCACAGCAGGCGGTCGCCGGGCAGCGGCACGGCGATCCTCTGGTCGTCGAGTTCGCGGGTGTAGCCGTGCAGGAACGGCAGACCCCAGAGGAACGTCCCGGACGTCTCGCCGATCACGACCCGTGAATCACCCGACGTCGGCTCGACGGCGAGCAGCGTGAGCTCGTCCATCAGCCGGTTCATGCGGAAGACGTAGAGCTCGCGTCCTTCGTGGTGCCAACCCGCCAGCGGGATGTAGGGCTCGCCGCCGTCGCCCAGTTCGGCCCGGACGCGCGTGCGGGCGCGGGTGTCGAAAACGTACAGCTCGGGCCGGGGGATCGGCTCGCCGACCATGCTGTAGTCGTACCACTCGACGGGCGCGCCCGGCTCCGTCCACTCGACCAGCGGAATCGCGGGTACGTCGCGGCGGTCGACGCGGTACACGGCGAGGTACCGGCCGTCGGGTGACCAGCGGGCGCCTTCCAGATCCCACTCGATATCCGTGATCGCGTCGTCCGTAAGACGCACGCTGTCGTCCGACGTCGCCGAGCGGAGCCACAGATCCCCCTCCCGGATCGTGGCGAGCCAGCGATCGTCGGGAGACGGCACCTCCAGGATCGGCGCCGAGTGCAGGAAAAGCCCGCCGCGCAGCGGCCGCGGTTCCCGTCGCTCGCGCGCCTCGCGCAGCGAGTCCGACGCCGGTCGCGCTTCGTACGTCCCGAGGTCGAGCACGTACAGGCCGTCTTCGAGCGTGAGCAGCGCGCGCCGCTCCTCCTCGTCCAGCCACTCGAACGCCTCGAGGGGCAAGGCCGGGCCCGCCACCTGCGCGCCCGCCGCCCTCAGCGCCTCGCGCGTGCGCGTCACGTCCAGCAGCGGCTCCGCGGTGTTGGCGGTCGGATCCACGACAAGCACCTGCTGGTCGACCGGCGGGCCGGCGACGTACCAGAAGCGGTCTCCGCCGTCGAGGAAGACGGGCTCGCTGGGGAGGGAGCGGAACAGCAGCGGCAGGACCTGGAGGAAGTCGTTGCCGACGGAGGCCACCGGCGCCTGCCCGCTCGCGGCGGCCGCCGGCCCGGCGTCCGAGGGAACTCGACTCGCGCAGGCCGTCGTCAGTGCCAGGCACAGAAGCGCCACAGTGGGGCGGCCGGGATGCTTCATGTCGCTACCTCCGGAGTGCGCTGGCGCTTCCGCGCTTCGCGTGAAGCGCGGCCGTATGCGAATCATCTCTACGGCCGGTCGACGATCGGCAGCAGCAGGTGCGAGGGGTGCTCCGCCGAATGATGGACGGCGTTCTCCGCCCGGACCCACTCGGTTTCCGTGACGTTGTCGCCGCCCGTGTTCAGGTTGCGGTCGAAGCGCGGGAAGTTGCTGCTGGAGACCTCGACCCGGATGCGATGGCCCGCCCGGAACCGGTGCGCGGTGGCGTGCAGGTCCACGGGTACCTCGTAGACGATGCCCGGCTCCATCCACACCTGCCGGTCGAGCCCCTCGCGGTAGCGGGCGCGGGTGATGCCCTCCTGCACATTGAAAGCGCGGCCGTCAGGGTGGACGTCGACCAGCTTGACCGTGAAATCCGTGTCCCGGGCGGACGACGAGAAGTGCAGCATCGCGCGCAGCGGACCGACCACGTCCAGGGCCCGCTCGAGCGGCGGCGTCGTATACGTCAGCACGTCCTCGCGCTGCTCGATGTCGGACTGATCGAAGGCGCCTGGCTGGTCTGCCGGGTTACCGGTGCAGCATACGGAGCCGCCTCGCGACGGCACCGGGTCGGCCGGATCGTAGACGTAGCGGTCGGCCGGCTGGTCCGCCGTCGGCGGCCGGCGCGCGAGCGCCCCGCCGCCATCGGGGCTGTTCGCCGCGCCGTCGCTGTGCAGGTAGAACCGCGTCGGCCGAGCGCCCGGTATCGGCCACTCGTCGGCGCTGCGCCACTCGTTCGCGCCGGTCACGTAGTACTGCACCCGCGGCATCCGGGTGACGCCGTTCTGCTCGCCCTTCAGCCAGTGGTCGAACCACCGGACGTACGTCTCCCGGTACGGGAAACGGGCGTCGCCGAAGTCCAGTTCGCCCACGCGCGTGTTCTCCGTCGCGCGTTCGGACATGCAATGCGTGGTCGGAGACAGGATCACGTACTGGTGGTCGCGGGTGTGCGCGTCCACCGCATTGCGCTGCATCAGCTGGAACAGCTGGAGCGTCTCCGCGGCGCCGAGGTCGTACCAGGAGTTCACGTGCAGCGCCGGCGTGGCGAAGCTGTCGGCGTCGGCGATGTAGCCCAGCGTCTGCCACCAGGGATCGCCGAGCGGCCTGGTCAGCACCTCCTCCCAGTCGGTAGGGCCTACGCCGTAATGGCTCATGATGTCGACGGTCGGCAGGTGCCGGAGCCCTTCGGGCACCGGGATGCTCACCTGTCGGTCGGTGTGGTCCTTGGTGCCGGCCATCGGGAACCAGCCCACTCCCGCGGAAAGTGAGAACGCGCCGCCCTCGTAGAAGCCGAAGTAGCCGTACCGACCACCGGCCGTACCTACCGCCCCGCCCGCCGCCTGCGGGATCATGGCGAGGTGGGCGGGGTGGCGCTCCGCGGCCAGCATGACCTGGTTCTCGCCCAGATACGAGCAGCCGTACGTGCCGACCCGGCCCGTGGACCATGGTTGGCTGGCCGCCCACTCGACCGTGTCGTAGCCGTCGTTTCGCGCCGACTGCGAGACGACGTATTCGCCTTCCGAGTCCCACTTGCCGCGCGAGTCCTGCACCACCACCGCGTAGCCGCGCTCGGCGAAATACTGAGCGGGGATGGTCGCGCCCAGGTACAGCTCCCGGTCGTAGGGCAGGCGGATCAGGATGACGGGCAGGCGCTCCCCGGCGCCCACGGGCCGGTAGATGTCGGCGGCGAGTCGAACACCGTCGCGCATCGGCACCATCACCTCGGTCTCGACCTCGACGGCGTGCCGGTCTTCCGAGGCGGCCGCAAGGATCGGCGCCGGTGCCCGGATGGCGTCGGCCCGCAGGGGGGCCGTGCTTACGGAGTCCAGGACGGCCACGAGCGTCGGCATGCCGGCACCGCTGCGCGTCACGCGATGCGGGAAGAGCACACCGTCGACGGGGCGCCAGTCCTCGAAGATCGTGAGCACCCGGTTGGGTCGACCGATCAGCGTCTCCTCGCGTTCCACCGCGTGCAGCCGGCCGGTCTCCGCGTCGTAGAAGCGGGACTCCTCGGTGCCCGCTGCCGTGCGGACGCGCACGTCCCACGTCTCGCGTCCCCCGACCTCGCGCCGTCCCGCCGTACGCGCCTGCCGCAGATGCCTCGGCGGGTCCAGCTCCGGATGCAGGATCGACCGCACCGCGAACGCCTTCAGGACCGAGGGCTCCCTCAGCACGTCGGCCGCACGGTCGGGATTCATGCTCCACGCGATCTCACCGTCGAATCCCCAGGCGAGCGTGCCGAACCCGCCGATCTCCCACACGTCGCGCCAGCCGCTGCCCGGGCGGATCCACTCCTCGACCGTGCCGACCTGTCCGCGCGGCGGCATCTCCATCCTGCCGCGAGCGTGATAGCCGCGCACGCGCTCGACCGCCGACCGGCCCCCGATCGCCTCGATGTGGCCCGCCGCCAGCTCGGCCGGAGCCGGAGCGGAGGCATCGGGAGTGGCCGTGGGCGCCCGCGCGCCGGCCCCGTCCGCTGCCTGCGGTGGGGCCGGCGGTGTGCACGCCGCCAGGGCGGCTACGAGCACGAGAGTGTGCAAAAGCTTGCGTACTGCGTCGCTGATCGCGGCGGTGCGTCGCATGGCCTCACCTCACCCGGTTCGACGGGGCCGTGGGGTCGATGGCTGCGGCCGCGTGCGCTCGCGCGAACAGAGCTGTGGCCGCCGGCGGGTTACAAGCGTGCGTAGGTGGGACCTTCGGGGCAGGTCCCTGGAAGAGAGGTCTTGCTCGATCGTCTCGCCATCGTGCGCCCGAGTGAGGCGAGGCACCCATGCAAGCTGCCCGCGCGACGCGTTGCAGGCAACGTCTTCATCGCCTGCATGATCGGACTCATCCCGCCAGCGGCGGCTGAACGGCGCGCTCGGCGAACGGGCAACGCATGGCGGCTACTCCACCCGCCCGAACACCAGCGTGCCGTTGGTGCCGCCGAAGCCGAAGCTGTTGGACAGCACGGTATCGACCTCCACATCCCGGCTCTCGCGCAGGATCGGGAAGTCGGCGGCGCCGGGGTCGATGTTCTCGATGTTGGCGGAGCCGGCCAGGAACCCGTCCCGCAGCATGATCAGGCTGTAGATCGCCTCGTGCACGCTGGCGGCGCCGAGAGAGTGGCCGGTGAGCGACTTGGTGGACGAGATCGGCGGGATCTCCTCGCCGAACACCTCGCGGATCGCCTCGAGTTCGACGATGTCGCCGACCGGCGTCGACGTGCCGTGCGTGTTGATGTAGTCGACCTTCCGGTCCGTGCCCGCCAGCGCCATCTCCATGCAGCGGACCGCGCCCTCACCGGATGGCGCGACCATGTCGCCGCCGTCGGAGGTGACGCCGTAGCCGATCAGTTCGGCCAGGATGTTCGCGCCACGCGCGCGCGCGTGCTCGAGTTCCTCGAGGACCAGGATGCCGCCGCCGCCGGCGATGACGAAACCGTCGCGGTCCGCGTCGTACGGGCGCGACGCCTTCTCCGGCGTGTCGTTGTACTTCGTCGACAGCGCGCCCATCGCGTCGAACTGCGAGCTCATGCCCCAGTGCTCCTCCTCGCCGCCGCCCGCGAACATGACGTCCATCATGCCATGCCGGATCATGTCGGCGGCCGCGCCGATGCAGTGCGCGGACGTGGCGCACGCGGCGGAGATGGAGTAGCTCGGGCCGAGGATGCCGAACGCCGTCGCGAGCGAGGCCGAGACGGTGGACGACATCGTGCGCGGCACCATGAACGGACCGATGCGCTTGACGCCACGGTTGCGCAGCAGGTCGCCCACCTCGATCTGCCACTGCGGCGAACCGCCGCCCGAGCCCGCGATCAGGCCGGTGCGCGTGCTGCCGACGTCGTCGTCCTCGAGCCCGGCATCGGCGATGGCCGAGCGCATCGAGACGTAGCTGAACCCCGCGGCGTCGCCCATGAAGCGCTTCAGGCGGCGATCGATCTCCTCGCCCAGGTCGATGTCGGGCCGGCCGGCCACCTGACTGCGAAGGCCCATCTCCTCCGCCGCGTCCGAATGGCGAATGCCCGAGCGGCCCTCGCGCAGCGATTGCGACACGCTGTCGAGGTCGTTGCCCAGGCACGACACGATTCCCATTCCCGTCACGACCACCCGCTTCATGCTCAGAACTCCTCCAGAGACTTGAACAGTCCGACGCGCAGGTTGCTCGCCGTGTAGATCTCCTTGCCGTCCACCAACGTGCGTCCGTCGGCGATGATCAGCTTCAGCCGGCTCCGCATCACACGGCGCACGTCGATCTGATAGCTGACCACCTTCGCGTCCGGCAGCACCTGCCCGGTGAACTTCACCTCTCCCACGCCGAGCGCGCGGCCGCGCCCCTCCTCGCCGAGCCACGGAAGGAAGAAGCCTGCCAGCTGCCACATCGCGTCCAGACCGAGGCAGCCCGGCATCACCGGATCACCCTCGAAGTGGCACGCGAAGAACCACAGGTCCGGGCGGATGTCCAGCTCGGCGCGGATCACGCCCTTGCCGTACTCGCCGCCCTCCGCCGAGATCTCCGTGATCCGGTCGAACATCAGCATCGGTGGCAGCGGCAGCCGCGCATTGCCGGGGCCGAACAGCTCGCCGTGACCGCACGCCAGCAACAGGTCTCGGTCCAGCGAGGAGGGCGGGCTGTCGAACCCCATCGACCCCTTGTAAATGCCTTCAGCGGACATCAGCACTCCTGATCGAATTCTCCGTACAGCGGGAGCGGATAGTAACGCGGGCGGGAGGGGATGACCATCGCGCGCCGGAGAGACGCCGGCGTCAATCGAGTGATCCGCGGGGTGGCTCGCGGCCGCCGGCCGGCCCCGAGCGCAGGCTACCGAACCGCGGCCTTGCGCAACCATAACCCACTCGCTATATAACCCCATGGTTATTACGACGACCGACGCCGACGCGCTCGACGCGACCTTCTTCGCGCTCGCCGACCCGACCCGGCGCGCCATCCTGGGGCGGCTCGCCACGGGCGAGGCGTCGGTGGGAGAGCTGGCCGAGCCGTTCGAGTTGAGTCAGCCGGCCATCTCGAAGCATCTGAAGGTGCTCGAACGCGCGGGGCTCGTCTCCGTGGAGCAGGACGGCACTCGCCGGCTCCGCCGCCTCGAGCCCGCGCCCCTGGACGCCGCGACGGACTGGATCGCCCGATACCGGGCGCTGTGGGAGTCACAGTTCCAGCGGCTGGACGCGGTGCTGGACGAGCTCAAGGCCGCACGCGGATCCGAATGACCCGCTCCGAACCCCTCGACAGCAAGGAGAAGATCATGATGACGCTCCCCGAAACCGCTCAGGTTTCCCTGCCGGGCGACACACAGGTCAGCGTGAAGCGCGCCTTCCGCGCGCCCCGCGAACTGGTCTGGGAAGCCTACACCACGCCCGAACTGATGCGGCGCTGGCTCACCGGAATGCCCGGCTGGACGATGACGGTGTGCGAGATGGACGTCCGCGCGGGCGGGACCTTCCGCTGGCGCTGGCGCAGCGACGAGGATGGGAAGGAGTTCGGCTTCCACGGCGAGTATCTCGAGGTCGACGCCCCGGCGCGCATCCGCAACACCGAGGCCTTCGATCCCGGCGACGTCGGCGGCAGCATGGGCGCCGAGCCCGCCCTGATCACGGTGACCCTGGAGGAGCAGGACGGGTGGACCGTGATGACCACGCTGATCGAGTACGACTCACGGGCCAGCCGCGACGAGGCCCTCGCCACCGGCATGACGGACGGCATGGAGTTGAGCTACCAGAACCTGGACCGGAGCCTGGCCGAGCGGCAGAGCGGCTGACGGCGTCAGCAGCGCGTCAGGGAGCCTTCTCCACGCGGCGCACCACTTCGGCCAGGGTCGCCGTGGTGTACGGCTCACCCGCGCGTACGCGCGCCGCGAGTCGGGACCATAGCGTGACCGGATCGGCGCCGTGCGTCCAGAAGAGGCCGAGTCCGCACGGATAGATCGCCTGCCCGTGGCCGGCGCGCACCGCTTCGGCCAGCGGCAGCTCCCCGGTCGCGATCTCGCACGCGGCTTCCGCCCTGGCTGCGTAGCCGTCCACGCGGGACGGTCCCCAGATGCCGGATGCGCCGAGCGCGTAGATGGCCATTGCTTCCGCGGAACCTTCGTGCAGCCACGGCTCCGTCACGCTGTATGCGCCGGACGGGATGGTGGTCAGCTGGAAGAGGTGCGCGATCTCGTGCGCGAACAGGCGCTGCACGACCGCACGGACGTCCGGGGCGGCGTCGACGAAGCCGCGGCCCCGGAGCAGCACCACGAACTGGTCCGCGATCGCGCCGCCCTTCAGCGAGCCTCCTCCGTACGTCTGGAATCGGTCGGCACCGACCATCATGAGTGGCGGGGCGGGCAGCGGCTGGCCGAGTCCGTCCGCCAGTACGTCAGCGGTCGCGTGTGCGGTCGAGAGCAATTCATCGCGCACCCATGCCGGCAGCGCAGGATCGAGGACCAGTCGCGCGAAATCCGCTTCGATCGGCCTTTGCGGGCCGAAATAGGCGTAGGCGTTCGTATCGCCGGCGCTCGGTGCTTCGGCGTTCTCGCCGGCCAGCGGCACGAGGCGAAAGCGCGCGTCGAGCTCCCGCGTGTCGCCTCCTGCGTGCGCGGGACCGCTGAAGAAGCCGAGAAAGAGCGCCATGCCGCCGTCGGAGAAGGCGATCATTGGCACGTAGGCGCCGTTCACGAAATCGTCGTAACGGTCGACCATCAGCCGTACGTGCCTGCGCGCGCTGTCCGCCGCGACGAGCACCTCCGTGCCGTCGCGCTCGATCAGCTCGACGCCCGGCGTGGTCACCGTCCAGGCCTCTGCGCGATACGAACCGATCGCGCCTCCCAGCTCGAGCGCGGTGATCGGCTCCGCGAAGACGTAGTCGACCTGCCAGCGGTCCGCGGCGACGCGCGTGATCGTGACTTCCGTGTCGATCGGTTCGACCGGGCGCGCAGACGACGGCGCAACGGCGGCTAGGCCGAGGATGAGCGGGATCGGATGCATGAGACCCTATGGTGCGCCGGCTACTGCCGCTCGAGAACCAGGTGCGCGCCCGGCGACGAGTAGCGCAGTTCCGTTGCCGGGCCGCGGTCCCCGCTCCGCCGGAAGCTCAGGATCGTGCCGGAACCGACGCGGAAGGTCCACTCCCCGACCCAGTCGATCCGGCGCGGTCGGGAGCCGTTCACCGAGAGGGCGATCCCCTCCGGCGTCTGCGTCACCTCGGCCAGCATCTCGCCGCCCCGTGTCGGGCCCTTGTACGTGCCGAGCAGCGGCGCGGCGTCCCCCGTGAACGCGGCCACCACCGGCTCGGTCCCCGGGAGGATCTCCGACATGAGCCGGTAGCCGACCGCGCTCGGGTTCAGGCAGCAGCTGCTGTTCAGCAGGACCACCACCGCCAGCTGCGCGTCGGGGTACCAGCCCACCTCCGCTGCGAAGCCGTCGTTTCTGCCACTGATGCCGACGTACCGGCGGCCGCGCGCATCGGTATTCAACGCCGTCCCCAGCCCGTAGCTGAGGGGAGTTCCGTCTGCCAGCCGTGAGGGCGAGGTCATCTCGGCGTACGATTGCGGGGAGAGCACCCTGCCACCGTGCAGCGCCTGGAGCCACGTGACCAGGTCCCCCGCGGTCGAGCACAGCGAGCCGGCCGCAAAGGGCCAGGTGTGCACGCTGGTGGCTGCGCGGTGGACGACGCCGTCACGAAGGACGTACCCGTGCGCACGCCGCGGGACGTTCTCCGCGCTGTGACAGTACATGGAGCGGCTCATCCCGAGCGGCTGGAAGAGCTGCGTCTCGACGTACTCCTCGTAGGTCATCCCGCTCGCCTTCTCCACGACCAGGCCGAGCGGATCGGGCTGGAGGCGGGTTCATACGCGACTGTACAGGTCGCCGACACCGGGACGGGGATGACGGACGATGTTCGGCAACGCCTGTTCGAGCCGTTCTTCACCACCAAGGGCCATGGACGCGGCACCGGGCTCGGTCTCGCGGTGGTCCATGGAATCGTGATCCAGAACCACGGAGCGATCGACGTGGAAAGCCGGCCTGGCGAGGGGTCGGGATTCACCGTGTGGCTGCCCATGGTCGCAGGCGCGGTCGATGAACCGGAGTCCCAGGTGGCTCCGACATCGATCGAGGGGGGCGGCGAGACGGTGCTGGTGGTCGAGGATGAGGAAACGATCAGGATCCTGATCCGGAGAGTGCTGGCGCGCGCAGGCTACCGGATCCTGGAGGCCGCGGACGCAGTCGGGGGCATGCGTCAGTTCCACGCCCATACGGTCGACCTGATCATCGCGGACCTCGGACTTCCAGACATGCGTGGCGACGAGTTGGTGCAGTCACTGCTGCGAGAAGCGCCGGCCACGCGAGCCCTCCTGCTTTCCGGCTACACGGAAGAGGCGATCACGGAGCAGGTGCGCGATCTGGGAGTCGCGTTTCTGCCGAAGCCGTTCACGCCCCAGGACATCCTGTCGGCGGCCGCAACGGCGCTCGGCCGCGGACGCGGATAGGTGCGGCTCGAACTGGAAACCACGAGTTGTTGTTCGCCCGGTGCCACTTCGGAAGTGGCACCTGCAGCCTGTCAGATTCAGGAATTCGGAACTTCCGGAACGTAGATCTCGCCGCCCGACTCCCTGAACTCCCGCGCCTTCTCCAGCATTCCGGCCTGCGCGGCGTCCCGGATGTCCGCCGAAATTCTCATGGAACAGAAGCGAGGCCCGCACATCGAGCAGAAGTGCGCCACCTTGGCGCCCTCGGCGGGCAGCGTCTGGTCGTGGTACGCGAGCGCCGTCACCGGATCGAGCGCCAGGTTGAACTGGTCGCGCCAGCGGAACTCGAAGCGCGCCTTCGACAGCGCGTCGTCCCACTGCTGCGCGCGCGGATGACCCTTGGCGAGGTCGGCGGCGTGGGCGGCGATGCGGTAGGCGATGACGCCGGCCTTGACGTCGTCGCGGTCGGGCAGGCCGAGGTGCTCCTTGGGCGTGACGTAGCAGAGCAGGGCGGTGCCGTACCAGCCGATCTGCGCGGCGCCGATGGCGCTGGTGATGTGGTCGTAGCCGGGCGCGACGTCGGTGGTGAGCGGACCCAGGGTGTAGAAGGGCGCCTCGTCGCACCACTCCAGCTGCTTCTCCATGTTCTCGCGGATCATGTGCATGGCGATGTGGCCGGGCCCCTCGTTCATGACCTGCACGTCGTGCTCCCACGCGATGCGCGTCAGTTCGCCCTGCGTCTTCAGCTCGGCGAACTGCGCCTCGTCGTTGGCGTCGGCGATCGAGCCGGGGCGCAGGCCGTCACCGAGCGAGAACGACACGTCGTATGCGGCCATGATCTCGCAGATCTCGCGGAAGCGCGTGTAGAGGAACGACTCCTGGTGATGCGCCAGGCACCACCTGGCGATGATGCTGCCGCCGCGGCTGACGATGCCGGTGACGCGATCGGCGGTGAGCGGGACGTAGCGCAGCAGCACGCCCGCGTGCACGGTGAAGTAGTCCACGCCCTGCTCGGCCTGCTCGATCAGCGTGTCGCGATAGAGTTCCCAGGTCAGCTCCTCGGGCAGGCCGCCCACCTTCTCCAGCGCCTGGTAGAGCGGCACGGTGCCGATCGGCACGGGCGAGTTGCGGATGATCCACTGCCGCGTCTCATGGATGTTCTTTCCGGTGCTGAGATCCATCACCGTGTCCGCGCCCCACAGCGTGGCCCAGCGCAGCTTTTCGACCTCGTCCTCGATGACCGACCTGACCGCACTGTTCCCGATGTTGGCGTTGATCTTCACCTTGAAGCGGCGGCCGATGATCATCGGCTCGAGCTCGGGGTGATTGATGTTGGCCGGGATGATGGCGCGGCCGCGCGCGACCTCGCTGCGCACGAGCTCGGGATCCATCCCCTCGCGCAGCGCAACGAACTCCATCTCGGGCGTGATCTCGCCCCGGCGAGCGTAGTGCATCTGGGTGACGGGGCCGCCGGTGCTCCGGCGCGGCCGGTTGCGCAGCGCGTCCGGGACCGTCGCGGCGCCCGCGTCGGAGGTCCGAGCGCGGAGTGCGGCCGGCGCATCGGCTGCCCTCGTATCGCCGCGCGCCTCGATCCAGTTCTGGCGTAGCCTGGGGATGCCTCGATGCGGGTCGGCGTCCCGCGGCCCGCTGGTGTCGTAGACGCGCAGCCGCTCACCGTTGGAGAGCCGGATCTCGCGCATGGGAACGCGGATGCCGTGCGGCCCCTCGACGTGGACGCGGAACGATTTCGGGAATGCCGTGCCGTAGTCGCCTTCGGACGTGGAATCGGGGCGGATCATTGGCTGCTCCTCGCTGGTGGCGCGGAGGCAGCGCGTCCCCGGGAAGGCGGACGCCGTCGCGAACGTGTCGCGACGGCGGCGTGGCGGGCTCATCAGCCCGCGGTCGCCGCGCTCCCTACGCCGGTGTGAACCGGATCAGGTTCCAAGGGACTGTCTCAACCGGCCGCGATCGGCGGCCGGTACCCCTGGCGGTCGAAGCATCAGGCTAGGGTGCGAGCGGTGCGGCGGCAACTGCGGGGATGGCAATCCGTCTCGGCGAATCCTTCCATTCGAATCCTTTTCTGGACATCGCCGCATCCGATCGTAATCCTTCTGGGTCGAAGAAGAAGCCGATCCGAGCCGATTTCCGAAGTGAGTTCCACCCCCAGCAGGTCTGCTGCCGACGTCGCCGACCTCGATTTCGTGATCGTGGCCGGCGCCGACGCGGATGAGTTGCGCCAGTTGCTGCTCGCCGCCGGTGCCGCCGCCGCGCGCATCCGCGTGGTCGAACCGCGCAGCGGTAGCCCCGAGGCGGCGCCGGACGTGGTGGTCTGGCCGGTCGACCCTTCCATCCGAAGTCTGGAGTCCCTGTCCGGGGCCTGGCCCGCGGCGGCGCAGATCGCCGTGCGCAATCCCGACGCCTCACCTCCGGCTGCTCCGCTGCACGACGATTTCGACGCGTCGGGTGCGGAGGATCTGCTGCGGGCGGTGGGGCGGGCGCGTCGCCTGGCCGCCGCCGAGGCGGCGGCGGCACGGCCGCAGCCGGAGTCGCCGCTGATCGCCGCGGAATGGAGCGACAGCGGCGTCCTGCTGCTGGATACGCTGCTGGCGGCCACCCCCGCCGGCATCTGCGTCAAGGATCTGGACGGCCGTTTCGTTCTGGCCAACCCCTCCGCGGCCCACTTCCTCGGCAAGGCCGATGTCGCAGAGATCCTCGGCCGTACCGGCGCCGAGTTCCTGGAGCCGGCGGTCGCGCGGCTGTGCGGCGAGCGGGAGCGCCAGGCGCTGGATTCGGACGTCCCGCTCACCTGGGAGGAAGCGCTGCTGCCGCTGGAGGGGCCGCGTCGTGAGCTGGTGGTGCAGCGGGGGCGGGTGCAGGACCGGGCGGGTCGCGTCATCGGCGTCTACGTGATGCTGCGTGACGTGACGGCGCTCAAGGAGATCGAGGCGTCGCGGGCGCGGGACCAGCACGAGCTGACCGAGCGCGTGAAGGAGCTGAACGCGCTGTATCGGGTGATGCAGACGCTGGCACGCGACGACCTGTCGCTGGACGATCGACTGCTGTACGCGGCCGAGCAGGTGCCGGCGGGCTGGCAGTACCCGGACGTCGCCGAATGCCGGATCGTGGTGGGCGAGAACGGCTACGAGACCCATCTCTACCGTGAGACCGCCTGGCGGCTGTCGGCTGAGCTGCCCGCGGATTCCGGGCTGATCGGCAGCGTTACGGTCTGCTACGGGGAGGAGCGGCCTGCCGCCGACGTCGGACCGTTCCTGCACGAGGAGCAGGCGCTGCTGGAGGCCGTGGCCAGGCATGTCGCCGACGCGGTGCGGCGCGATCAGCTCGAGTCCAGTCTGCGCCAGTCGCAGAAGATGCAGGCGGTCGGGCGGCTGGCGGGCGGTGTCGCGCACGACTTCAACAACCTGCTCACCGGCATCGGCGGCATTGCGCACCTGCTGCTGCTCGACACGCCCGAGGACGACCCGCGCCACCGTGACCTGCGCGAGATCCTGAGTTCGACGGACCGCGCGGCGCAGCTGACGCGCCAGCTGCTGGCGTTCAGCCGGCGGGAGGTCGTGCGCCCCACGGATGTGGACGTGCACGACCTGCTGCGCGGCTTCGCGCCGATGCTGGAGCGCATGGCCGGCTCGCGGGTGAAGGTGCGGCTGGATCTGGAGGAAGCCGCGCTGGTCACGCACATCGACGAGACGCAGCTTGAGCAGGTGCTGCTGAACCTGGTCGCCAACGCGCGCGACGCGCTTCCGGAAGGCGGCGACATCGTCATCCGCACCCGCCGGGCGGAGCTGGACGGCGACGCGGCCGCGCGCATCTCGCCGTCCCTCCCCGCGGGCGGCTACGTCTGCATCGAGGTCGAGGACTCCGGCCACGGCATCGACGAGGCGACGCGGCCGCACGTCTTCGAGCCGTTCTTCACGACGCGGAAGGCCAGCGGCGCGAGCGGGCTCGGCCTCAGCACCGTCTACGGCATCGTGACCGACGCGGGCGGCGCGGTCAGCGTGGAGAGCCAGCCGGACGATGGCGCGACCTTCCGCATCCGGCTGCCGCTCGTCGGCTCGAAACCCGAGCAGCAGCAGGATGCCGCCGGCCACGACCACAATGGCGGCACGGGCGGCGCGATCTTCGTGGTGGACGACGACGCGACCGTGCGTCAGCTGGTCGCCCGCATCCTGCGACGGGCGGGCGAGTCCGTCCGCGTCTTCGAGGACGCGGAGCGCGCCCTGGCCGCGCTCGACGATGCGGATGCGCGGGTTTCCGTACTGGTGACCGACGTGGTCATGCCCGGCATGAACGGGCTGCAGCTCGCCGAGCGCGCCGCGCAGACACGGCCGGGGCTGCCCGTGCTGCTCATGTCCGGCTACGTGGAGGAGTCGGAGCGCGCGGCCGCGGGTGAGCTGCCGTTCATCGCCAAGCCGTTCTCCCCCGACGTGTTCCTGGAGCGGGTGCGCGAGATGCTGCCCGCCGAGTCCTCGCGAGGAAGTCACACATGATGCGTCCCCTGCCTGCCGGTGCTGGCGCCGCGCTCACGATCGGGCTCGTGCTGACGCTCGCGGGATGCGGCAGCGATCACCGCGACGACTTCGACGTGTCGGTCGGCGGCGCGGAGACGGGTGACATCGATACGGGCGACATGGACCTGTCGGCGGCTACCCCGACCGTGGAGGATGGGGACCGCTTCGTCGCTCTGACGCGCGATGGCGCGGTCAAGCTGGGGCTGAACAACGACGATGTGTATTTCCGTCTGTCGCAGGCGCTGCGCGACAGCATCGAGGCGGCGATCGACCGGGACGTCGGTGAGGCGGAGGGCTTCGGCGGCTGGATCGGCGGCATGGTCCAGTCCGGCGTGGGCCGCGCGCTGGCCTTTCGGGTCCGTTACCCGCTGGACGAGATCCGCGACGTCCGCTACGAGGACGGCGAACTGCTCTTCGAGTTCACCGACCCGGATCGCGAGATCGAGATGGACGTGGACGGCCAGCCGCTGACCCGCGCGTTCACGGAGACCGACGCGCGCGCGTTCGTCGAAGCGTTCCGCGAAGTGAAGGCCGCGCCGCGTTAGGGAAGGGCGCGGCCTGGCTGCGCCGCCTCAGCCCAGCCGTGCGCGGATGCCGACGTAGTCGCCACGGTCGAAGCCCGCCACCGGCTGCTCGACGCCGCGATCCGAGAAGTGCGGGTGACGCGTCAGCGTCTGCGCGTACTCCAGCGCCATGAAGCCGCACCGCTCCAGCAGCTCCGCCTTCTCCGCCGTCGTGCGCCAGTTGGCCGCCGCCGCGAACTCGATCGGGTAGGGATGCGCGGGCGCGACCCTGGCCAGGAAGGGGTCGTCCCAGCTGCCGACCACCGTTGCCAGCCGGTACAACAAGCCGTACGAGCTCTCAGCCGGCACGTCCAGCACCACCACGTGCCCGCCGCGACGGAGAACTCGCGCCGCTTCGCGGAACGCAGCCTCCAGGTCGGCCACGTAGCTGGGGATGCCGTTCATGACCACCGTGTCGAACGAGCCGTCGTCCACGGGCAGCGACTCCGCGCTGCCCGCCTGCACGTCCATGCCGCGCCGCCGCGCGATGTCCGCCATGCCCGCCGCCGGCTCGACCCCGTGACGGATGTCGATGCCGTGCTCGATGCGCAGGATGTGCTCGAAGAGGCCGGAGCCGCACCCCACGCTCAGAGTCGAGCCGGGCGCGTCCCCGATCATGCGCGCCAGCAGCAGCACCTCCGACTCCAGCACGTCCCGGTTCCTCTCGAACCAGCTGTCGTACTCCGCCGCGTGCTCGTCGAACCAGCTCTGCGCCATGCGTCCTTCTCTCTCTCTCTCGTTGAGGTCGTGGAGGCCGCACACTAAGCCAAACCCGCCCCCCGCGCATGGTCCGCCGTCAGGCATCCCCCCACACGCCGCACGGCGGACGCCGGACGCAGGTTCCGTCGACCCTCCGACAGAACCCGGACCTGCGAGTCCCTAGAATCGCTGCTCGACTGACCCACCTGAATCGCAACGCTTCACCGGATTCGATCGACATGAGCAAGGCCGTGCGCTGGGGAATGGCGCTGGGCGTCGCCGCGCTGGCGGTGGCGGGATGGGGATACACGCACATGGCGCGCGCGGCCGCGCCGGTGGTGCACGAGGTACGGATGCTGGACGACGGCGGCCGGTTCCGCTTCGAGCCGGCCGAGCTGAACGTGCGCCGCGGGGATCTGATCCGCTTCGTCCAGGCGGGCACCATGCCGCACAACGTCGAGTTCGTGCGCAACACGGCGCCCGCGGGCGTGGACCTGGGCGACCGCTGGGTCGGCGGCTACGTGATGGCTCGAGGCGACGCCTACGAGGTGCGCGTGGACGATGCGTTCGCGGACGGCACCTACGACTTCATCTGCTCGCCGCATGCGGCGCTGGGCATGAAGGGCAGGATCACGGTCGCCGGCGGCACGGCGGGCGCGGTCGCGCTGACGCACGGCCAGCACGCGGGCAGCGCCGCGAGCCCCGCCGACATGGGCGATACGTCGCTGCCGCTCGTCGCGGGTGAGCAGGGCGCGCAGGTGCTGCCCTACGAGATGGACGGCGAAGTGAAGGTCTTCCAGATGTCGGTCGAGCGGATCCGCTGGGAGACGCGCGAGGACAAGATCGTCGAGGCGTGGACGTTCAACCGCATGGTGCCCGGCCCGACGATCCGCGTTTCCGAGGGCGACCGCGTGCGCATCGTCGTCACGAACAACCTGCCGGAGGAGACGACGGCGCACTGGCACGGGCTGGAAGTGCCCAACGCGATGGACGGCGTGCCGCACATCAGTCAGGACCCGATCCAGCCGGGCGAGTCGTTCTCGTACGAGTTCGAGGCCAAGCCCTCGGGCACGCACCTGTACCATTCGCACTTCAACGCACTGCACCAGGAGGAGCACGGCCTGTATGGCATGTTCATCGTGGACCCGGCCAGGGAGCCGGCTGCGATGCAGGCGGACCGCGAGGAGATCATGATCGTGGGTGACGGGCCGCTCGGCTTCGTGATCAACGGCAAGGAGTTCCCGGCCATCACGCCCATCGAGGTGACGCGCGGTGAGCGGATCCGTGTGCGCATGGCCAACCTGGGCGGTCTCTACCACCCGATGCACCTGCACGGCGGCCACTTCACGGTGGTGGCCAAGGACGGGTTCCCGGTGGCGAACCCGCAGGACATGAACACGCTGTCGCTCGCGCCGGGCGAGACCTACGACGTGATCCTGCAGGCCGAGGAGCCCGGCACCTGGCTCTGGCACTGCCACGTCCTCTCGCACGTGACCGGCCCCAAGGACGAGAACGGCAACCCCACGCACGCCGGCATGATCGGGGTGGTGCAGGTGGAGTGACTGCGGGCTACGGGCTACGGGCTACGGGCTACGGGGACAGCGCGACGCGGCATGCGTGGCGCCAACCCCGAAGCCCCACGCCCGAGGCCCGAGGCCCGAGGCCCAACGCTCAACGCCCGACGCCCGACGCCCCGGCCCAAGCCCCAAGCCCCAAGCCCCAAGCCCCAAGCCCCCAGCCCCAAGCCCCAAGCCCCAAGCCCCAAGCCCCAAGCCCCAAGCCCCAAGCCCCAAGCCTACGTTGGAGGGTTGCGCTCCTCCTGTCGGCGCGCGGTTTCCTCCTCCTCGTCCTCCCCTTCTTCCTCGTCCGTCTCGCCGCGTGCTTCGGCGGCCCGCTGCTCGTCCTCGGGGGCCCAGCCCATCCTGTGCTCCACGGTCGTCAGCAGGCGCAGCGTCAGGAAGATGCCGAGGCTGATGGGGATGGCCACATCCCAGCGCTGGTAGGCGCTGGCCATGCCGATGGCGCCGGTGGCCCAGAGGCTGGCGGCCGTGGCCGTGCCGGTCACGCTGCCCTTGCCCTTGAGGATGGCGCCGCCGCCGATGAAGCCGACGCCGGTGATCAGCCCCTGGGCGATGCGCGCCTGTGCGTCCGGCGACTCGTGGGTGAACTGCGCGGAGGCGAGGATGAACGCGCAGCTGCCGAGCGACGTGATCGGGAAAGTGCGCAGCCCGGCCAGCCGGGTGCGCCGCTCGCGCTCCCAGCCGACGGGCAGGGCGAGCAGGAACGCGCCGAGCAGGCTCAGCAGGATGTCCCAGTTGGCGAAGGCTTGTGGCATGTGCGGCCGCCCATGCAGGAGGCGCGCCGAGCCTCCCCGTGCGGTCGCATCCTTGCAGTCGTCGAGGTGCTGCGGCCCCGCGCTGCACCGCTGCAGCGCCGGGGCGAGCGACGCATCACCGAGGGAGACGTTCATGCGGTCCGCGGACCATCGAGGCAGGGAGGGCGAGGCGCAGGGCGAGCCGGCTGCGGCCACCATCATGCTGGTCGAGGACTCGGCGCCGGTGCGCGCGATCGCGCGCCGCGTGCTGGAGCGGCAGGGCTACCGCATCCGCGAGGCGGGCGATGCCGAGCACGCGCTGGACATGCTGAGCGGCAGCGACGAGCCGGTGGATCTGCTGATCACGGATGTGGTCCTGCCCGGCATGAACGGCCGCCAGCTGGCCGAGGCGCTGCGCGAGAAGCGCCCCGATCTGCGCGTGCTCTTCACCTCCGGCTATACCGACGACGCGCTGGTCAGGCGCGAGGTGCGTGACGGCCGGCAGCGCTTCCTGCCCAAGCCGTTCACGCCCAATGGGCTGGCCGAGGCCGTGAGCCAGGCGCTGTCCGACTGATGCCCGGTCTGCCGCAGGCGATCGGCCGGCCGCTGGCCGCCGCCGCGCGGGCGATCGATCGGGTGAAGCTCGGGCTGAAGCAGCGGCTCGGTCTGTTCGAGCCGCTGCAGATCGACGTCTACCGCGGGCACGGCACGCCGCAATGCCTGCGCGTGCGCGGCCGCGTGCTCGAGCAGAGCGGTACCCGGCAGCCGGACGGCGAGGCCGGCATCCTGCGCAACACGCTGGACACGATCCGCCGCATGGAGTCGGACGAGATCCCGGGTGCGCGCCTGCGCGTCCGGCTGGCCGGTGCGACGGAGGAGGTCGAGACCGACGACGAGGGCTACTTCTCCGTCGATATGCGACCGGCCACACCGCTCGAGCCCGGCTGGCACGACGTGCGGATCGAGCTGATCGATTCGATGGCGGGCGGAGCGGGGCTGGAAGCCACCGGCCGGGTACTGGTGCCGGACCCGGAGGCCGAATTCGGCGTGATCAGCGACCTGGACGACACGGTGATCCGCACCGGCGCGACCAACAAGCTCACGCACACGCGCCTGCTGTTCTCGCGGAATGCGGTGACGCACGTACCCTTCGAGGGCATCGACGACTTCTACCGTCGGCTGCGGCTGGGCCCGGACGGGCGCGGCGCGAATCCGGTCTTCTACGTGTCACGCAGCGGCTGGAACCTGCACGACATGTTCGTGCGCTTCCTGGACGAGCACGATCTGCCGCGCGGCGCGATGTACATGCAGGACACGGCGATCATCGAGCCCAAGTCCGAGCACGTCGGTCACGAGCAGCACAAGCGGCGCAGCATCGACATCATCCTGGGCATGCACGAGCCGCTGCCCTTCGTGCTGGTCGGCGACAGCGGCCAGGAGGACCCGGAGACGTACCTGGCCGCGGCCGAGCGGTGGCCGGGCCGCATCCACGCCGTGTACGTGCGGGACGTGACCGACCCTGATCGGGACCGCGAAGTCCGGCGCATCATGGACCGGCTGCGCGAGATGGGCGTGCCGGCCCTGGCGGCGGAGGAGACTTCGGCGTTCGAGCGCCACGCGCGCGAGCACGGCCTGGTGCCGACGGACTGAGGTCGCCGCGGCGGCCGACGCGTCGAGCCGGCGGCCGCGTCACTCCCGGCGATCCACGGCCCCCAGCGCCCGGCGCGCCGCCGCCGCGGCCGCACCCACCCGCTCGCGGTCCGCCTCGTTGTCGATCTGGGCGCGCGCGTCCGCTTCGGTGTCGTCCACGTGCATGCGCAGGATGTCCCGTTCGTGCGGCCCGACCGAGGGCGCGACCGCCGCGAGCACGTGCAGCAGGTGGATCAGCAGCGCGGCATCGCGCGCGCCGTAGCGGCGGATCTGCGCGAACGCGATGTCGGCCACTCGCCGGAAGCGGATGCTGGGCAGCACTGCCGCGCCCTCGCCCTGCTCGGGGCGCAGCACGTCGGGCCGTGGCGAGCGGCTGCCGATCTCCGCCACCACCTGGCCGATGCGGTCCAGCGACATCATCGCGGTGGTCGGGTCGTTGATGCCCGGGGAGAGCGCCTTCACGGCGATGTCCGACAGCTGGATCAGGCCCAGCTCGATGTCCTGCGTGATGGTCCGGCGATGCCCGATCGCGAAGGCGGCGCGGACCGCGTCGGCCATGTCGTCGTCCACGCAGTCGCGCGGCCAGACGGTGGCCAGCGTCTGGGACGGCAGCAGGAAATCGCCGACACCGGCCTCCACGCGGATCAGCGAACCCACTCGCGCGGCGGCCTTGCACAGCGCCTCCGGCTCGATCATCTGCACATAGCCGCCTCGGAGGGCCAGAACCCTGCCCGGCACCTCCTCCGGGAACTCCAGCGCCGGCCGTTCTTCCGACCCGTTGAAGGGCAGGTACTTCTCCACCATCTCCAGCGTATCCCGCGTCACGCGGTCCACGATGGTGGACGCCTCGATCCAACCCGCCACGTGGTTGATGTAGTAGATCAGGAAGCCCATCGAGACCAGCGCGAGCACCAGCGCCAGCGTGACCGACGCCGCGGGTACGAACGCGTCCACGCCGTCGTCGATCGGCGAATAGACCGTGCGCAGGATCAGCAGCGTGTATGCGAACGTGCCGATGAAGACGCCCAGCACCAGCTGCACGCCGCGGTCGCTCATGAAGTTCTGCAGCACGCGCGGCGTGAACTGCGTGCTGGCCAGCTGCAGCGCGACGATCGTGATGGAGAAGACCACGCCGGCCACGGTGATCAGGCTGCCCGCGATAGCGGTGAGCACGCCGCGCGCACCGGCCGGGCTGCCGCCGAGCAGCCACCAGTACTCGCGGATGCTGGTCGACGTGATGAAATGCGCGTCGATGTTGGCCATCACGGGTGCGATCACCACGCCGAGCAGCGTGACCAGCCCCGGCACGAACCACAGGCTGTCCCGCACCCCCTGCCACCACGCCCTCAGCTTCATCCACCCTCCCCATCGATCATCACGAGACGCCCCGAGGCCGCGGCTGCGACGGCACGGCGGTCGACCTTGCCCGACGGCCGGCCCGGCAGCGCGTCGAGCAGTGCGTAGGCGCGCGGCCGCTTGAAGCCGGCCAGTCGGCCGCGCAGCAACCGGTCGATCGCACGCGGGTCCGGCTCCGCGCCGGGCGCGGCGACCAGTGCCGCACAGACGCGCTGGCCCCACTCCGCGTCGGGCACGGCGAAGACGCACGCCTGCGCGATCGTGTCCGTCGCCAGCAGCGCCGCTTCGACCTCGAGCGGGTCCACGTTCTCGCCGCCGCTGACGATCACGTCGTCCGCGCGGCCGAGCACGTGCAGGTTTCCGGCCGCGTCCAGTCGGCCGCGGTCGCCGGTCGGCAGCCACCCGCCCTCCACGCGCGGGTCGGGCACCGCGCCGATCGGGTGGTAGCGCGTGAACAGCGCGGGTCCGCGCACCTGGATCATCTCGTCGAGGATGCGCACCTCGACGCCGTCCAGCGGCGGGCCGACGCCGAGCCCGCCGCGGTTCACGGTGCCCGGCCGCTGCGTCGCGACCTGTGAACACGCTTCGGTAAGGCCATAGGTCGTTAGCACGGGCCAGTCCTGATCGGCAGCGCGCTCCAGCAGCGCGGGCGGCGCGGCGGCGCCGCCCACCAGCACCACGCGCAGGAATGGCGGCGGCCGCCAATCCCGCTCCAGCAGCCTGGCCAGCTGCGTCGGCACCAGCGACACCAGCGTCACGCGGTCCCGCTCGATCTGACGCATCAGCGTCTCCGTCCCGTCGGCGCCGGCTTCGGTGCGGTCTGCCAGCACCACGCAGCGGCGCGCGAGCAGGCAGCGGGTCAGGATCGACAGCCCGCCCACGTGCGCGAGCGGGATGCGTACCAGCCAGCGGTCGTCGTCGCGCCAGCCCAGCCGCGCGGCGCTCGCGTCGGCGGCCGCCGCGAACGCCGCGCGCGACAGCTCCACGCCCTTGGGCGCGCCCGTCGAGCCGGAGGTGTAGACCACGGCCAGCGGCCGTGCGTCGGCGGGCACGTCCGTCGCTGGCGCCGCGCGTGCGCGGATGCCGTCGCGCCCATGCCGCGCGTCCTCGACCCCCGCGGCCAGGGAGGCGTCGCCTGCACGCTTGGTCTCATCGCCTGCGGGGACGTCGAGGTCCGCGTCCCCCTCAGCCGCAGCCAGCACGAGGGCAGGCCGGATGCGCGACAGCAGCGCCGCGCGCTCCGCCTCCGCCAGGCGCGGGTGCAGCAGATGCACCGCGGCACCAGCGGCGATCGCCGCGTGCAGCAGTACGAAGCTGGCCCCGTCGATGTCCGCGACCAGCGCGACGGGTGCGCCCGCCGCTGCGGCTTCGGTCAGCGCCGGTTCCGCGGCCAGCCGTGCCCGCACCCGCGCCGCCAGCGCGCCGAACGTGAGGGTGCGTCCGCCGAGCACGAGCGCCGCACGCTCGGGCGCCTCCCTCGCGGCCGCGAAGACGCTCAGGCTCATCCGCCGAGCGCGATGCCGAGGGCGAACAGCGCGCCGTGAAGGAACACCAGCTGCGCCGTGCCGCCCAGCGCCGGGTTCAGCGCGCGGCCGGCCTCATGCCGCACCACGCGCAGCATTCGCAGGGCGACGGGCAGCGTGAGCAGCGGCAGCAGCGCCCACGCGTCCAGCCGGTCCAGCGCCGCCAGCAGCACCGGCACGGCGTACGCGACGCCGAGCAGCAGCACGTACTCTCCGATCGCGCCGCGCCGCCCGAGCCGCACGGCCAGCGTGCGCTTGCCCGCGCGCGCGTCCGTCTCGCGGTCGCGCAGGTTGTTCACGACCAGGATCGCGGTGATCAGAGCGCCCACGGGCACGGCCGCCCACCACGCCAGCGCCGGCACCGCCAGCGCCTGCACGTACGTGGTGCCGCACACGGCAACCAGACCGAAGAACAGGAAGACCGCCACGTCGCCCAGACCGTTGTAGCCCAGCGGCCACGGCCCGCCCGTGTACGCCACCGCCGCGGCCATGGAGGCGAGGCCGATGGCCACGACCGGCCAGCCGGCCACGGCCGTGAGGTACAGCCCCGTCAGCAGCGCGAGCCCGAGCGTCAGCGCCGTGGCGACCTTGACCGATCGTGCGCTCAGGATGCCCGCCGCCACCACGCGCGTCGGCCCGAGACGGTCGGCCGTGTCCGCGCCCCGTTCGTGGTCGAAGACATCGTTGGCGAAGTTGGCCGCGATCTGCAGCAGCAGCGCGCCGAGCAGCGCGGCGAGGGCGGGAGCCGCGCGGAATGCGTCCACGGCGTGCGCGACGGCGCTGCCCACCAGGACGGGGGCCGCCGCGGCCGGCAGTGTACGCGGCCGGGCGGCCATGACCCACGCGGAGGTGCGCGACGGCGGCGCCGCCCGCTCGCGCGCCGTCGTATCGCTCATGCTCCGGCCGGTTCGTGGTTCAATGCGTCCGCCACCGCCTGCGGCGCTTCGAGCAACAGGTTGTGGCCGGCCCCGGCCACGGTCAACCGACGCGCCCGGGGCAGCACGCCCGCCATCGTGTCTGCGATCGCCTCGAACTTCGTGTCCAGCGCCCCGGTCATCAGCGTGACCGGCACCTCGATGTCGCGCACCCGCTCATGGTAGTCGGGCATGCTGCCCAGGCCGAGCACGCGCAGCGAGCGGGCCAGTCCGTGGGCATCCTGCGCCGCTCGGATGCGCGCCTGCTCCGCGATGAGCTCCGGATCTGCATCGGCCTGGGACGCCCAGAGAGGCAGCGCGCTCCACCGCTCGACGAACGTGTCCAGCCCCTGCTTCTCGAGCAGCCGCGCCCACTGCTCGTCGTCAGCGCGGCGGCGGGCCCGCTCGTCCTCGTCGCGCAGGCCGGGGTTAACGCCGATCAGCGTGGCCGCGCCGAAGCGGTCGGGATGCCGCACCAGCATCGCCAGCGCGACCCGCGCGCCGAGCGAGTAGCCAGCCAGGTGCACCGGCGGCTCCATCGCCTCGGCGAGCGCAGCCAGCCGGTCGGCTTCCGCTTCGAATTCCGCGCCCCCCGGCTCGCCATCGTGTCCGAGCAGCGCGGGCGCCAGGACGCGGCGCTCCAGCCCCAGCCGCTCCAGCACGGCCCGCCAGCTGCGCGGTGAGCCGGTGAACCCGTGCAGCAGCAGCAGCGAGCGGGTCACGGCGCCGGCACGGCCGCGTCCACGGCGGCGTACAGCTCCCGATGCAGCGGCGCAGTGCGGTCGCCGTCGACCACCAGCCGGATCAGCGTCGCTCCCGGTTCGGAGAGGGCGGCGCCGACGATCTCCCGCGCGGGCCCGGGCTGCGACGCCGCGGCGCCGTGCAGCCCGAAAGCGCGAGCCAGCGCGGCCGTGTCGATGCGCGTCGGCGTCGACCAGTAGCGCCAGTCGTCCGCGTTCACGGCTTCCGTGCGCGCGAGCGGCAGGTGATCGAAGATGCGCCCGCCGCCGTTGTCGATCACGACGATCGCGAGCGGCGCATCGCAGCCCTGCGTCGAGGCGAGCCCACCCACGTCGTGCAGCAGCGACACGTCGCCGAGCAGCAGCAGCGTCGGCCGCCGCGCGGCCGCGGCGGCGCCCGCCGCGCCCGCGATCAGGCCGTCGATGCCGTTGGCACCGCGCTGCGACAGGACGGTCACCCCGCGGTCGCCGCCGCGCACGAACGTATCGACCTCGCGCACCGGCAGGCTGTTGCCGACCACCAGCAGCGCGTCGCGCGGCAGCGCGTCCAGCGCGGCGCGCACGGCGGCGGCCTCGTTCATCGGGCTGTCGGCGGGCGCGTCGGCCAGCAGCGCTTCCAGCGCCGCCCAGGCCGCGGCGTCGGTGCGCGTCAGCCACGCGCGCCAGTCCGCGTCTCCCGGCGGCGCATCGCGTCCGGGCTGGCGATCCCCATCCGGCAGCGCGGCCGCGAGCGCGGCCAGTGCCGCAGCCGGCGGCGCCGGCACCAGACCGGCGGCGTTGCCCGACGGGTCCGACCAGGCCGGCGCGTTCAGCACCCAACGCGGCGGGGCATCCGGCCGGGCCGCCCAATCGTGCCAGGCGCGCGCGGTCGGCGGCGGCCCAACCTGCACCACCAGCTCCGGCCGGAACCGCTCGAGGAAGCGCGGCGAGCGCAGCAGCGCGTCCCACGCGTCCACCCGCACTGCGTCCCCGGCCGCGGCGCCCGCCAGCCGGTGCTGGCTGGTCGCCTCGGCGAACAAGGCGAAGCCGGTGCGCCCGAGGAATCGTTCGACCGCGTCGCACGACGGCGCGCGCCACGGCGCCATCGGTCCGAGCACGAGTATGCCGCGCGCGGCTGTGGCGCAGGCGTCCACCAGCGGCGCGAGCGACTCGGGCGTCGGCGTCGCGATCGCCCGAGCCACCAGTGTCGGACCCCGTTCGAGCAGCCCGTCCACCGCCGTACGCAGCGCCCGCCCCATCCCGGATTCGTCGCCGCCCGGCTCGAGCGGCTTGCGCGCCCGCGCGTTGAGTTGCACGGGGCCCGGCGTGGCGCTGGCCAGGTGCACGCCGCGCGCGACCGAGCGCACCAGCCCGCGCAGCGCGGCTGCGTCGGCGTCGGGCGTGCCGAGCTCGATGAAGTCGGCGTGCTGGCCGTACAGCCGCGTCTGGTCGATGGTCTGCGGCGCGTCCGCGTCGTGCAGCTCCAGCGGCCGGTCGGCGGTCAGCAGCAGCAGCGGCACACCGGCGCGCCTCGCCTCGACGACGGCGGGGAAGTAGTTGGCCGCGGCGGAGCCGGAGGTGCACAGCAGCAGCGCGGGCTCTCCCGTGACGCGTGCGAGCCCGAGCGCGAAGAAAGCGGCATCCCGCTCGTCCACCACGGAGCGCAGCCGCAGCTCCGGCTCCCGCAGTGCCGTGACGAGGAACGGCGTCGAGCGCGAGCCCGGGCTCACGATCACGTCGCGCACGCCGGCGCGCCGCAGCATGCCGATCAGCAGGCGCGACCACTCGGCGAGGAGGTTGGCGGGCGTCAACGGAGCGGTCGGCTCGGGCCGCTAGCGCGCGATGCCGAGCGCTTCCGGCAGGGCGCGCAGCTTGAGTCGCGTCTCGTCGCGTTCGGCGACGGCGTCCGAGCCCGCGACGATGCCGGCGCCAGCGAACAGGTCCAGCGTATCTCCGCGCAGCAGTCCGCAGCGCAGCGCCACGGCGAACTCACCGTCCCCCGCGGCGTCGAACCAGCCGACCGGTGAGGCGTACCAGCCGCGCGGCTGCGCCTCGTGCTCGTGGATCCAGCGCAACGCAGCGTCGGTCGGCCAGCCGCCCACGGCGGGTGTGGGATGCAGCGCCTCGAGCACGGTCAACACGTGCGGGCGGTCGCGCAGCCTGCATTCGAAGGTGGTGGCCAGGTGCCGTACCGGCCCGACCCGGCGCTCCTGCGGCGCGGGGTCGTAGGACAGGCAGGCGCACAGCGGCGAGAGCGTCTCGGCGATCGCACGCACCACCAGCTCCTGCTCGCGCCGATCCTTGTCCCGCGTTTCCAGCGGCTCCTCGTCGTCCAGCGCCGCCGTACCCGCCACCGCCTCCGTCTGCACGATGCCGCCGCGCCGCGCCGCCAGTCGCTCCGGGCTGGCGCCGACGAACAGCGCATCGCCACTGTGGATCGCGTAGCGGAACGCGCCCACCGCGCGGCGCAGCCGGTCCAGCAGCGCGTCGACGGAAGCCTCACCGTCCAGCCGGCCCTGCGCACGGCGAGCGACCACGATCTTGCGCGCGACGCCCGACCGGATCGCCTCCAGCGCCCCGCGCACCAGCTCTTCGTAATGCGCATCGCCCGCGGCGTCCTCGACGTCGATCAGGTGCGGCAGCTCGGTCGCCGGTCCGCCCTCGTCCTCCGCAGCGCCGCGGCCCGCGCCGCGCGCCTGTGCGAGTGCGGCGACCTGCTCGAGCGTGGTTTCCAGCCGTTCCAGCGCGGCCGTGCGGGCAGCGCCACTCGAACGGGCGTCCTCGCCCAGCGCCAGCGAGAGCCACGCCTCGTCCCGCTCCGCCATGTAGCCCAGCTCGGGCAGCACGAAGCGAGCGTCGCCCAGCCCGCCCCACTCCGCGGCGTCCGCCGCGCCCGGCGCGAAGGCCAGCCCGCCGAAGAAGCGCGGCGGCGGCGTTCCCACGGGGTCGGGTGCGTGCGCCGTCAGCACGTCGCAGATCGCGGCCGCCCGCTCGGCCAGGTCACGGAAGCGGTCGACGCCCGTCCCGCGCAGTTCTACGGCCACGCCGGCACCGGCCAGCAGCGTGCCCTCCCGATCGCGCCAGTAGAACGCGTCGTCGTGTGTGGCGACTGCCGTATCGGAGAAGAAGAGCGGGATGGGGTCGATGCGCGGGACGCGCAGCATGACGGCGATTGGGCCCCTCCCGTGCGCCGCCTGCTCGAGCGCACGCGCGGCGCTGTCCAGGCTGGCCGCGCTGTCGAAATCCTCCGCACGCACGGGTCCGGCGGCGGGCGCCGCACCGGCGGCGCGTGTGGTCATCCGACGTGCGCCGGCCGGAGCTCCGCGATCAGCGTCTCGAGCTCGGCGGGCGGCAGCGCCTGCGCGCCATCGCTCAGCGCGGAGCCCGGATCGTCGTGCGTCTCCAGCATCAGGCCGCACGCCCCCGCGGCCATGGCGGCCCGGCTCAGCGCCGGCAGCAGGTCCCGCCGCCCCGCGCCGTGCGACGGGTCCACGATCACGGGCAGCCGGTGCACCTGCGACAGCAGCGCGACCGCGCCCAGGTCCAGCAGGTTGCGCGTGGAGGGATCGAAGCCGCGGATGCCGCGCTCGCAGAAGATCACGGCCGGCGCGCCGTGCACCAGGCAGTATTCCCCGGCCAGCAGCCATTCCTCGACCGTCGCCGCCATGCCGCGCTTCAGCAGCACCGGCTTCTCCTCCACCGCCACGGCGCGCAGCAGCGCCGAGTTCTGCATGCTGCGCGAGCCGATCTGGATCAGGTCGGCGTGGCGCGCCACGCGCGACGCGTCGTCGGGGCTGAGCGCCTCGGTGACCACGCGCAGGCCGTTCTCGTCCGCGGCCGCGCGCATCCACGTCAGCGCCTGCTCGCCATGACCCTGGAAGTCGTACGGGGAGGTGCGCGTCTTGAACGCGCCGCCGCGCAGGAACGAGACGCCCAGCGGCGCCAGCCGCTGGGCCACCCGGTGGATCTGCTCCTCCGATTCCACGCTGCACGGGCCGACCATCAGCGTCGGGCCCGCCAGCACGCCGACCGCCGTGCCGGCCACGTCCACCAGCTCGGGTTGCGCGTCGATGCGCGGGTGCAGCGGCGTCTCGACAGAGACGTCGGCCACACCCGGGATCTCCAGCAGCTCCTCGCGCGCCACCTGCGACGAGCGCGGCTCGATCAGGAACTGGACGCTGTCCGACCCTTGCAGGCGGCGCACCCACAGCCCCAGCGAGACCAGCGCGCGCTGTACCGGCGCGGGGTCTGCATCATGCCTTAGCGTTACGATCACTGAACTTCCGTCGTTTTTTCGGACTCCGGCCCAGCGAAAGGTACGGGCATGGCCGGGGGAGTCAATCCCGGGAGGGACCTGATGTCACGCACTATATGGATCGTCCTGCTGGTCGTTCTCGCACTGGTGATCGGCGGGTTCCTGCTCAACGTACTCGCCTGGTTCGCGATCCCCGCAGCCATTATCGTCGCCATCGCACTGGCCATCGGCTGGGCGCGCCGCAAGCCGCGCGGACCGGGGGAGCGCGAGTTCCGCTGACCACCGCACCGGCGCGGCCGGTTTCCGTGCAACCGTTCTGCTGAGGGAGGCACGCACGCATCGTGATGGGCCGTCTACACGACGCCTGGCGCCGTCTCACGGCCACGCAGCTGCTGGCCGGTTCGTTCCTGGTGCTCATCCTGCTCGGCACCATCGGTTTCCGCACGCTGCCCGGCCTCTATACGGGTGAGCCGCTCTCCTGGCTGGACGCGCTGTTCACCGCGACCAGCGCGGTATGCGTGACCGGCCTGATCGTGGTCGACACCGCCACCTACTTCACCACCTGGGGCCAGGCTTACGTGCTGCTCCTGATCCAGCTGGGCGGCCTCGGCATCGTGACGCTGTCCACGCTGGTGATCGTGGTACTGGGCCGCCGGCTCTCGCTGCGCCAGGAGACGCTGTCGGGCACAGGGACCGATCTCACGCCCTGGGTGGACTACCGCGGCCTGACCCGCTCCATCCTGCGCTTCACCCTCGGCCTGGAGGCGATCGGCGCGGTGGTGCTGTTCATCCTGTGGGTACCCCGCTTCGGGCTGACAGACGGCGCCTGGCACGCCGTGTTCCACGCGATCAGTGCCTTCTGCAATGCCGGCTTCTCCACCTTCACCCGTTCGCTGATCGGCTTCCGCGAGGCACCCGCGACGCTGATCGTGATCATGACGCTGATCGTCCTGGGGGGGCTCGGATTCCTGACACTGGAGGAGTTTGCCATCTTCCGGCGCCAGCGCCGCGCCGCGCGCCGCGGGGAGGCGCCACGCAGGCGCGGCAACTTCCGACTCACCCTGCACTCGCGCCTCGCGCTGAGCGCGACCGCCGTGCTGATCCTCTTCGGCTGGGGCGTCCTCGGCGCGCTGGAATGGGACCTGTCGCTGGCCGGTCTCGGACTCGCCGACAAGCTGGTCAATTCGCTGTTCCTGAGCGTGACGCCGCGCACGGCGGGGTTTCAGAACATCGACTACGTGAACGCGAGCGACGCCACCAACCTCTACACCATGCTGCTCATGTTCGTGGGCGGCTCGCCCGGCTCGACCGCGGGCGGCATCAAGACCACCACGCTCGCACTGCTCGTCGTGCTCGCCTGGTCGCGTTTCCGCGGCTCCACGGTGGTGAGCGCGTTCGGCCGCAGCGTGCCCGAGGAGATCGTGCAGCGCGCCACCGGCCTGTTCGTGTTCGTGCTGGCGGCGCTCATGCTCGCCATGTTCGCGCTGATCCTGATCGAACTCGGCGGCGTGCCGCACAGCGTCAGCGGCGGCGCCTACACGGCATTCGTGTTCGAGGTGGTCAGCGCGATGAACACGGTCGGGCTCTCGCTGGGTGTGACGGGCGACCTGAGCGATCCGGGCAAGGTGGCGATCATCCTGCTCATGTACCTGGGCCGCATCGGCCCGCTCACCTTCGCCGCCGCGCTGGCGCTGCCCAGACGGCGCGGCGAGTTCCGCTATGCACACGAGGAAGTGGTGGTCGGATGACGAGGAGACCTGAGCGATGAAGCGATTCGTGGTGGTGGGACTCGGCAACTTCGGTTCGACCGTGGCGACATCCCTCTGGGAACGCGGCCACGACGTCGTCGCCATCGACCTGGACGAGGAGACCGTGGACCGCATCGCGCCGCGCGTCAGCCGTGCCGCCGTCGGCGACGCCCGCGAGCTCGACATGCTGCGACGGCTCGGCGCCGAGGACGCCGACGCGGGCGTCATCAGCACCGGCGACGACATCACGTCCAGCGTGCTGGCCACGATGGCGCTGCGCGACCTGGGCGTTTCCGAGATCTACGCCAAGGTCGTCTCCCACGACCACGCCCGCGTCATGGAGAAGCTGGGCGTGACCGAGACCGTCTTCCCCGAGCGCGACTCGGGGCTGCGACTCGCCACCCGCATCGCGTCCCGCGCCGTGATCAACTACGTGGGCTTCGGGGAGGGCTTCTCCATCCAGGAGATGGCCGTGCCCGAGGAATGGATCGGCAGGTCGCTGCGCGAGCTCGAGCTGCCGCGCCGCTACTCGATCACCATCGTCGGGGTGCACGACATCCTCACCGACCGCATGATCACCGCGCCCGACCCCGACAGCCCGCTCAAGGAATCGGACACGGTCGTCGTCGCCGGCGCGCCCCACGACCTCGAGCGCGTCGCACCCACGGGCTAGCCCAGCACCGACTCCGCCGCCCAGTAGCCGCACATGCCGTGCACCCCGCCGCCGGGCGGCGTCGATGCGGAGCAGAGCCAGAGGCCGGGCACCGGGGTGCGATAGGGATCCAGGCGCGGAGCGGGGCGGAAGAACAGCTGCCGCACGTCCTGGCTCCCGCCGTTGATATGGCCGCCGACCATGTTCGGGTTCATCGCCTCGAGCCGCGTGGCGTCGATCGTCGAGCGGGCGCGGATCGTGTCGCGGAAGCCGGGCGCCCAGCGCTCGATCTGCGCCTCGATCGCATCGCTCATGTCGACCGTCCAGCCGAAGGGCACGTGGCAGTAAGCCCACGCGGTGTGCCGGCCGGGCGGCGCGCGGCGGTCGTCGAACAGCGACGGCTGCACCACCAGCACGAATGGCCGTTCCGCGTGCCGCCTCTCGTGCGCCGCGTGCTCCGCCGCCGCGATCTCCTCGAGCGAGCCGCCCACGTGCACCGTGCCGGCGCGGCGGCAGGCCTCCGCCCGCCACGGGATCGGCTCGGAAAGCGCCCAGTCCATCTTGAAGACGGCCGGCCCGTAGCGGAATCGCTCCAGCCGGCGACGGTAGGCGTAGGGCAACCGGTCGCCCGCCACGGCCAGCACCTGGCGCGGCGTGAGGTCCAGCAGCACCGCGTCGGCGCCCAGCCCTTCGAGCGTCCGCACGTGGACGCCCGTCTCGATGCGCCCGCCCGCCCGCTCGAGGCGTGCGCGCAGCGCCAGCGCCAGCCGGCCGGCGCCGCCGCGCACCAGCGGCCAGCCCACGGCGTGCGCACTGGCGCCCAGCACGATGCCGAACGCCGCGGTCGCCGCCGACTCCAGCGGCAGCATCGCATGGGCTGCGTTGCCGCCGAACAGCGCTCGCGCGCGCGCGCCACGGAAGCGCCGCATGGCCAGCCCGCGCGCGGAGCGCAGCCCGTCCAGCGCGAAGCGCGCCATGCGCAGCGGATGCGACGGCGGCGAGAGCGGCGCGAGCAGGTCCCGCGACAGCGCCTCCCAGTGGCGGGCCACCGGCTCCATCAGCCGGCGCCAAGCATCACCGTCCGCGCCCAGCCCGCGCGCCGTTTCCTCGAGAGAGCGGTGCAGCACCACGGCGTCGTCGCCCTCCAGCGGGTGCGCCAGCGGCAGCTCCGGCTGCACCCACTCGAGGCCGTAGCGCTCCAGCTCCAGCGTGCGCAGCCACGGCGAGCCGATCGCGAGCGGGAACGCCGCCGCGCACACGTCGTGGACGTGGCCGGGCAGGGTCAGCTCCGCCGAGTGCACGCCGCCGCCCACCTGCTCCGCACGCTCCAGCAGCCGCACGGCCACGCCTGCATCGGCCAGCCGGATCGCGGCGGACAGACCGTTCGGCCCGCCGCCCACGACCACCGCGTCGCGCACGCTGCGGCTCACCGGCCATTGCCGGCACGGCCGCCCCGGCCGCACCCTTGATGCCGATGCCTCGACACGTCCCGCTCCTCCTGCTCACGCTGATCCCGCTGGCCTGCGGCGGCGACTGCCCCGACCCGCACGAGCTGCGGGAAGCGGCCGCGATCGCGCCCGGCCAGGTGCTGACCATCGAGTTCGGCAGCGGCGACCTGCGCATCATCGGCGCCGAACGCGCGCCGGAAGTGCGCCTGGAGGCCAGCACCTGCGGAGCGCCCGCCGTCGCGCCCTTCACCGACGCGGCGGAGGGACCGACACTGCGGCTCGACCTGCCGCGTCCCGGCACGGTCGACGCCGAGGTGCGCGTGCCGGCGGGCACCGCCGTCCGACTGGCGCACCGGCGCGGGGAGGCCGAGGTCTACGGCACCGGCCCGCTCGAGGTGCGCCACGGACAGGGCCGCCTGGTGGTCGAGGAGATCATCGGCGGCGTGCTGATCCGCGACGGCGGCGGACCCGTCTACGTGCGAGGCGTCGCCGGCGACGTCGAGGTCGAGGACGCGGGCGACGCGCTGTTCGTGCGCGAGGTGCAGGGCTCGCTGGACGTGATCGACGGCTCGGGCGGCATCTACGCCAGCGACATCGCAGGCGACGTCGTGGTCTACATGGACGGCACGGGCGCCATCGAGGCGCGCCACGTCGGCGGCGACCTGCGCGTCGAGGACAAGACGCGCGATCTCCGGCTGATCCGTCACGACGACGTCGGCGGCAGCGTCGATCTGCCCGCCTCGCCGCCGTAACGCTCCGCCAACTCGCGCATCCCGGCGGGCTCGCCGATCACCGTCAGGCGATCGCCGCGCATCAGCACCGTCTCGCCGCGCGGCACCACCACGCGGCCGCGCCGCAGGATCAGCGCGATCAGCGAGCCCTCGGGCATGGACAGCTCGCGCAGCCGCTGGCCGATCAGCTCGGCCGCCGGGCCGGTGCCGTCCAGAACCAGATGCAGCAGGTTCTGCTCGCCGAGCAGCGTCGCACGCAGCTCCTCGCGCCCCTCCGCGCGCAGCCAGCGCTCCATGAAGCCCTCCTCGTCCACGCGCCCGGCGATCTCGGCCAGGATGCGCAGGTGCTGCCTCGGCTCGTCCTCCGGGCTGACCAGGAAGAACACCGCGTGGATCACGTCCTCGGCGTACGGCACCCGCAGCCCGTGCGTCGAGCGGACCAGCACCATCTCGGCGCTGCCCAGCTCCGGCAGCCGCACGTGCGGCAGCGCCACACCGCCGGATACCGGCGTATCACCCAGACGGGTGCCCATGAACAGCTGCTCGCGCAGCGTCTGCGAGTCCACGTTCAGCCGCTCGGCCATGCGCGTGCAGGCCAGGAACACCAGGTCGTCGTAGTCCTGGTCGCGTGCCGCGTCGATCACCGTCGCGCGCGCGACGATCTGGTCGAAGGGGTCCTCCGCGCGCAGCCCCTTCTCCTTCAGGATGCCGCGCAGCTCGCGGTCCAGCCCCTCGAAGCGGCGACGGCCCAGCCGCTCGAAGACGTGGAAGATCGCGCCGCTGCGCGCCACCTTCTCGCGCGCGTAGTAGAAGTACCAGACCAGGCCGGCCGCGATCATGCCGAAGGTGAACAGGATCGCCAGCTCGCCCATCTCCGCGATCAGCCAGAGCGGGCCGAGCAGCCCGAAGATCTGCATCCACGGATAGAGCGGCGAGCGGTAGCCGGGGTCGTAGGACGCGATGCCGCTCTCGCGCATGATGATCACGGTCAGGTTCAGCATCGAGAACAGCAGCAGCTGGAAGGCGCTGGCCAGCTTGGCGATGCCCTCGACGTCGAAGAGCACGATGAACGCGATCATGCAGATCGCCGTGACCACGATCGCCAGCGTCGGCGTGCTGAAACGGCCGATCGTCGCGAACTGCCGCGCCACCAGCCGGTCCCGCGCCATCGCCAGCGGGTAGCGCGACGCCGACATGATGCCCGCGTTGCCCGTCGATGCGAACGCCGCCGTCGCCGCGACCACGATCAGGATCAGGCCCGTCGGCTCCGGCAGCCAGTCGAAGAAGGCGTCGGCCGCGGTCGCCACCGGCGTCAGGTCACTGCGCAGCTCCGTCGGCTCCAGCACCGCGACCATGATGAAGACACCGACCACGTACACGAACGTGGCCGTCAGCAGCGACAGCACCATGCCCAGCGGCAGGTTCCTGTCCGGGTTCTTCACCTCCTCCGAGATGCTGGCCACCTTGGTCAGGCCGGCGTAGGAGACGAAGACCAGGCCGACCGTGGAGGCCAGCCCCGTCACGCCGAAGGGCATGAACGGCGAGTACTGCTGCCGCAGGTTGTCGCCGCCCAGCGACCACACCTCGGCCAACCCCTGGATCACGAAGAAGACCATGATCGCGACCAGCGCCGTGACCAGCACGCGCTGGATGCCCGTGGTCTCCTTGGCGCCGAAGATGTTCACCCCCATGAACACCAGCGTCAGCACCACGGCCAGCGTGCGGATCGGCACTTCGACGAAGAACGCCAGGTACGCGCCCATGCCCACCAGCGCGAACGCGCTCTTCAGCACCAGCGCCAGCCAGGTGCCGATGCCGCCGACCGTGCCCGCCATCGGGCCCATCGCGCGGTCGATGTAGTAGTAGGCGCCGCCCGCCTTCGGCATCGCCGTCGACAGCTCGGCCACGCTGAACATCGCCGGCAGGATGAAGAACGCGGCGAAGAAGTACGCCAGCACCACGGCCGGACCCGCGTGCGCCGCGGCGATGCCGGGCAGCAGGAAGAAGCCGGAGCTGAACATCGCACCCGTGCTCACGGCGTAGACGTCGAAGAGCGTCAGCTCCTTGCGCAGCTTCTGCGAGCGCTCCATCGCACCTCCCAGGACGGTCGTCGAACGATCGATCGTGGAGGATCGGATCGCGTGCGGTCACTCGGACCGCTGCGGTCTTCAGCCGCTCGCGCCGCCGTCGGCGAGCGCCAGCGTTACGATGGCCCGCGCCAGCTGCCGCGCGGACTCCCGTCACAGCAAGGTGGGACCTGCCGGGGCCGGAGGGTAGCCCTGCACCTGCTGCGCGCCGCGCCGGCCGCTCACAGCACGCGCGAGAACCCCACCCAGAAGCGCTCCTTCATGCGCTCCAGCGCGCCCCGGCGGCGGAACGGCTCCAGCTCCAGCTCGTCCGCGAGCTCGATGTCCTCCAGGAAGGCGTCGTGCAGCACCTGCGCGACCTTGCGGTCGCTCATCATGTAGACCACCTCGTCGTTCAGCGCGAACGACCGGTTGTCGAAGTTCATGGTGCCGACGCTGCACCACGCCGCGTCGGCCACCAGCGTCTTGGCGTGCACCATCGTCGGCCGGTACTCGTAGATGCGCACGCCGCCCGCCAGCAGCTCCTCGTAGTGGCAGCGCGCCGCGTACCAGGTCGACTTCTTGTCCGTATTGGAGCCGGGCGTCAGCACGCGCACGTCCACGCCGCGCTCCACCGCCTCGCACAGCAGCCTGCGGAAGTCGTCGTCCGGGACGAAGTAGGCGTTGGTGATGTAGAGCGTCTCGCGCGAACCGGCGATCGACAGCGCCATGAACCGCTCGGCCGCCGTCGAGCCGGGAGAGGGCGTGGTGTAGAGCAGGCCGCCGTAGGTGGAGCCCTCCGTGTGCAGCTCCTCGCGGCGCGGGAACAGCGTGCTGCCGGTCAGCAGTTGGCCGCACGCCTCCGTCCAGTCGGCCACGAACGCGCTCTGCAGGTGCAGCACCGACGGCCCGAGGATGCGCACGCTGGTGTCGCGCCACTGGTCCTCGTGCCGCCCGTCGCCCAGCCACTCGTCCGCGATGGCGAAGCCGCCCGTGTAGCCGATGCGCCCATCGATCACCACCGTGCGCGTGTGCGACCGCTGCTGCACCTTGTGCAGCGTGTCGTGGCGGAGCGGCCGGAACGTGACCACCTCGACGCCGGCCTGCTGCATCGACTCGTAGTAGTCGTCGTCGATCGGATGCGAGCCGAAGAAGTCGTGCATGAACAGCACGCGCACACCCGCGCGGGCCCGCTCCTCCAGGATCTCGCGCAGCTGCTCGGCCAGCCTGCCCGGACGGTACCAGAAGACGTGGAACGTGATCAGCTGCTCGGCGGCGCGCAGGTCTTCGAACAGCCGCGGATACACGCCGTCGCCGTTGAACAGCACCTCCACCGTGTTGTGCGGCTCCATCTCCACGCCCGTCTGCGACTCCATGACGTCGCAGAACAGGTCGTCGGTCACCGGCGTCGGCTCGGCCCCCTCGTCCGACAGCACGCGGATCCGGTCCATCGGCGTGCCGCGGAACAGGTAGAGGATGCCGATGTAGCTGAACAGGAGGACCAGGATCGCCAGGACCGCGAGGAGCACGTAGAAGAGCGGGTCGGGCACGGAGTTTTCCATGTTGAGCGGTCGTCGGATCGGTGGTCGGTGGCGCTGGCGTGCAAACTGCCTGCCCGAGCGGTGAACGGACCCAGGGACGGAGGAGCGAGCGATGCGGAAAGGGTGGACGGCGCTGACGGCGGTGCTGACGGTGGCGGCGTGCGGCGGCGAGGGGGCTGAGCCGCCGCAGGACGGTCAGGCCGCCCAGGAGGTCGTGGCGGACGCGCCCGCCAGCCGCGGCGCGGACATCGACCGCGCCCTCTTCGAGGAGAAGATCCAGCTGGCGCGCACCGAGCGGCTGGACACGCTGCCCATCAATCGCATCATCGTGCGCGTGGGCGAGAGCTTCATCGGCACGCCCTATACGCCCGGCACGCTAGAGGTGGAGGGGCCCGAACGTCTCGTCGTGAACCTGCGCGAGCTGGACTGCGTCACCTACGTCGAGAACGTGCTCGCGCTGGCGCGCGTGATCCGCTCCGGCGAGACCACATTCGACGCGTTCCTGCGCGAGCTGCAGCGCATCCGCTACCGGGACGGCACGCTGGCCGGCTACCCCAGCAGGCTCCACTACTTCAGCGAGTGGATCCAGAACAACCAGGAGCTGGGGCTGGTGCGTGACGTATCCCGGCAGATCGGCGGGCAGGCGGACCCCGAGGTGATCGACTTCATGAGTCGCAACGCCGACAAGTACCCGGCGCTGGCCGACAGCAGCAACCTGAACGCGATCCGGCGCATCGAGGCGCGGCTGTCCAGCCGGCCTCGCTACTTCGTGCCCGAGGACCGCATCGCCGACGTGGCGAGCGCCATCGAGGAGGGGGACATCATCGCCGCCACCAGCTCGATCCGCGGCCTCGACATCGCCCACACCGGCTTCGCCGTCATGCGCGACGGACAGGTGCACCTGATGCACGCGCCGCTGGTCGGCGACAGCGTGCACGTCAGCCCGACGCCGCTCGCGCAGCGCATCCTCGGCATCGACGGGCAGGACGGCATCATGGTGGCGCGGCCGCTGTAGCGGCCCGGATCAGTGGCGGCCGTCCACGTCCACGGCCGCCGTGCGCCCGCAGGACGTGCACAGCAGCCAGACGCGGTGACGCACGTAGGGAAGGGCAGGGGGCGGCGCGACCGGCCGCTCGCTCAGTTCGGCATCGCAGGCGGGGCAGCACAACGGTTCTCCGGTCGAGCCCCGCTCGCGCAGCCGCCGGGCCAGCGCCCGCCGCTGCGCCGCATCGAAGCCGGCCGGGCCGCGCGGACGCGACGGCCCGTCGCTCACGCCACTGGCGGCTTCGACGCCAGCAGGTCCGACGACTGCTCCTTGCGCCGGTACAGGTCGCGGTCCGCGGCGGCGATCAGGTCCTTCGGTCCGGTCATGGCCGGCTCCCAGACGGCTACGCCCGCGGTCACCCCGATGCGGCCCAGCATGGCGTCGTTCTCCACCTTGGAGGACACCCGGCGCGCGTGCAGCGTCGCGCCTTCCAGGTGCGATTCCGACAGGATCGTGACGAACTCGTCGCCGCCGTAGCGCGCCGCGATGTTCATCGCCCGCGTCTCGTTGGCCAGGATGCGCGCGAAGCGCCGCAGCGCCTCGTCGCCCGCCTGGTGACCCTCCGTGTCGTTGAACGCCTTGAAGCGATCCAGGTCGAACAGGATCACCGCCAGCGGACGGCCGCGCCGCGCCGCCTCGACTTCCTTGTGCAGCACCAGGTCCAGCTGCCGTCGATTCGGCAGCCCCGTCAGCGGGTCCGTCAGCGAGAGCGCCCGGATCTCCGAATGCAGACGCGCATTCTCCAGTGCGATCGCCGCCTGGAAGGAGAGCCGCTCCAGCAGCCGGACCGACGGAGCGTCGTAGCTGCGCACGTCGCCGTGCCCGATCGACAGGCCGCCGATCATCTCGCCGCCGGCCACCAGCGGTACCAGGATCGCCGAGCGCGGACCCTGTTCTCCGATCAGCGCCCTCAACTGGGCCGGCAGCCGCGCGTCCGTCGATACGTCCTGCAGGTAGATGCTGCGCTGCCCCTGCGCGAGCTGCTCGATCAGGGCCGGCGACACCGGAAAGGTCGCGCCCACCGGCAGCGCCCGCGAGCCGTGGCTGGCCGCGACCCGCGCCTCACGGCCCGGCCCTCGCTGCCACACGGTGCAGACCTCGGCATCCGTCAGGTCGATCGCCGCGTCCACGATGCGGTCCAGCACCTCGTGCAGCTCCAGCGACGACGCGACCGCGCGGCCGATCTCCTCCAGCCGCTCCGCCTCGCGGCGCCCGGCATCGATCTCGTCGATCCGCCGCGCCTGCGTCATGGCGATGCCGAGCAGCGTGGCCGTCGCGGCCAGGAAGCGCAGGTCGGCCTCCCCGAACTGCCGCGCGCGCGACGTCAGGATCTCGCCCGCCAGCGTGCCCGCCGTGTCGATCGGCGCGGCCATGACATGCATGCCCTGGTGTGGCAGCGGCAGCGCCGTCGGCACTTCGTCGCGCAGCAGCATGCGCGGTTTGGCCGCCGCCGCGAGTGCCGGATACGTTACATCCACCGCCGACGGTCCGGCGTCGTCCGCGAAGAAGGCGGTCCGGCACTGTGCGCCGCCCGCCTTCAGCGACACCGCCAGGCAGCAGGGATCGAGCACCGGGTGCACTCGCTCGTACACGCCGGCGTAGACCTCGGCCATGGAATCGGCGCCGACGGCAAAGCGGCCGATGTCCAGGAGGACATCGAGGTGATCGACCCGACTCGGGCCGTTGTGAGGGGCAGTCATCGCTGGGGGTCCCCCGGAAATGGCCGGGGCGGCTCACGATTCGAGGAGCGGCCCGGAAGGACGATGATAACCACGCCGATGGCCCGCTACAACCGCGATGATGGCGCGCGCGCGGATCTGACCTCCGCGCGGTTCCGCCGTTTCACCGGGCGCTCGCTCCAGTCCGCACGATGAACCGAACGCGCCTGCTGCTCCTGTGCGCCACTGTGCTGGTCGACATGATCGGCTTCGGCATCGTGCTGCCGCTGCTGCCCTTCTACGCGGAGGAGCTGGGCGCGTCCCCGTTCCAGGTCACGCTGATCATCGCGTCGTTCTCGGCGATGCAGCTCGCGGCCGCGCCGCTCTGGGGCCGCGTCTCGGACCGTCACGGCCGGAAGCCGATCCTGGTGCTCGGGCTGATCGTCTCGACCGGCGCCTACGTCCTGTTCGGCTTCGCCGAAACGCTGGGCGTGCTGCTGCTGTCACGCATGGTCGCCGGCGCGGCGGGCGGGACGGTCGGCGTCGCGCACGCCTACATCGCCGACAGCACGGCCACGAAGGAGCGTGCGCGCGGACTCGGCTACGTCGGCGCCGCAGCCGGACTCGGCGTCATGATCGGACCCGCCATCGGCGGCTGGTTCAGCCAGTGGGGACTCGGCATGCCGGGCTTCGTCGCGGCCGGCCTCTGCCTGATCGACGCGGCGGCCACGCTGTTCTTCCTGCCGGAGTCGCGGCCGGAGGAGCGGCGCGGGCCGTCGGCCGCCTCGCGCCGCGTCGCATCGCTGCGCGGCTGGGTGCGCGCGCTGACGGGTTACCCGCTCTCTCTGCTGCTGTCCGTCTACTTCCTCTCCATCAGCTCGTTCGCCGCGCTGACCTCCGTGCTGGCGCTGTACCTTGAGCGCGCCTTCGGCATGGACGCGGCCGACATGGGGCTGGTCATGATGGCCAGCGGCGGCGTCACCATCGTCGCGCGCGGGGTGATGCTCGGGCCGCTGGTCGCCTGGCTCGGGGAGGCGCGCACCGCCCGCATCGGCGCCGCATCGCTGTCCGGCGCGCTGCTGGCCGTGCCGCTCATCCCGTCCGAGTGGTGGCTGCCGCTCGTCATCGTGCTCTACGCCGCCGGCGCCGGCACGCTGTTCCCCTCGCTGGCCAGCATGGTCTCCCGCGCCACGCACGGCGACGTGCAGGGCTCCATCCTCGGCGGACAGCAGATGATCGGCGGCTTCGGCCGCGTGGTCGGACCCGTCTGGGCCGGGCTCGCCTTCCAGCACATCGGCATCGGCAGCCCCTTCCTGATCGGCTGCGTCATCGTCGCCTGCGCGCTGGTGCTCGCGCTGCGCGTGCCCGACGCCGGCTTCGACTACATCGAGGAGGTCGAGCCCGGAGAGGAGGTCGGCGCTGCCTCCAGCGCCGGCGCGCCGTCGTAGCGCCGCCGACTTGCCCGATCCGGCGAAACCCCCCAGAATCCCGCCGGCGAACCACTGCACGAAGAGGCACATGGCGTACGCGATCGGTTTCCTGGTCTGGCTCGGCATCGCGGTGCTCGGCACCATCGGCGTCGGGATGTTCTTCCGCCGCACCCCGCACACCACGCTGCCCGTGGCGCTGGCACTCGGCATCCTCGGCACCTTCATCGGCGGCATGCTGGGCGTGTCCGGCTACGTGCTGCACGACCCCAACCCGCTGCGCATCGGTGGCCTGATCGGCGCCGCGCTGGGCGTCCTGTTCTTCACGTCGACCTACTACCTGGTCGCCCGCAAGCTGGTCTGACGGCCCGGGAAACCCAGCAGCACGAAAGAGCCCCGCCGGCACCAGTCGGCGGGGCTCTTCTTCGATAGCCGGAAACGCAGCACGATTGTAGCCGCCCCAAGCCCCAAGCCCCAAGCCCCAAGCCCAAGCCATGCGTGTTCTCGTCATCACCGAGCCCGGCGATCCCGACGTCCTGCGGATCGAAGAGCGCCCGCGTCCCGAGCCGGGCAAGGGCGAGATCCGCGTGCGCGTCGCGGCAGCCGGGCTCAACCGCGCCGACCTGCTGCAGCGGCGCGGCCGCTACCCGGCGCCTGCCGGCTGGCCCGCCGACGTGCCCGGACTGGAGTACGCGGGCACGGTCGACGCCCTCGGCGCCGGCGTCACGCGCTGGAGCGTTGGCGACCGCGTGATGGGGCTGGTGGGCGGCGGCGCGTGCGCCGAGTACGTGACCGTGCACGAGCTCGAGGCCGTGGCCGTGCCCGAGGCGCTGTCTGATACCAATGCCGCCGGGGTGCCCGAGGTGTTCGTCACGGCGCACGACGCGCTGTTCACGCGGCTGGGACTGCGCAGCGGCGAGCGGCTGCTGATCCACGCGGTCGGCAGCGGCGTCGGCACCGCCGCACTGCAGCTGGCGCTGGCCGTGGGCGCCACGCCGATCGGCACGTCGCGCACGCCCGAGAAGCTGGAGCGGGCGAAGGAACTGGGGCTGCGGCTCGCCGTCGTCGCGCGCGACGGCCGCTTCGCGGACGCGATCCTCGAGGCGACGGGCGGCCGGCGCGTGCACGCCATCCTCGACCTGGTCGGTGGCGCCTACCTGGGCGACAACCTGCGCTGCCTGGAGACGCTCGGCCGACAGGTGGTGGTCGGCACGGTCGGCGGCGCGCGCGCCGAGCTGGACCTGGGCACGCTGCTGCGCTCCCGCCTCACGCTGAGCGGCACGGCGCTGCGCAGCCGTCCGCTGGACGAGAAGATCGCCGCGCTGCGCGCGTTCGAGCGGGAGGTGGTGCCGCTGCTGGCCGACGGCCGCGTGCGACCGGTAGTGGAGCAGGTCTACGCGATGGAGGACGCCGCGGCCGCGCACCGGCTCATGGAGTCCGACCGCAGCTACGGCAAGATCGTGCTCAGCTGGTCGTGACCGCGTCCGCGCGCTTCATCAGTTCGCGCGTGCCGCCGCGGAACGAGTAGGCCTCGTAGCCGCTGCGCTGCATGCGCTCCGCCAGGTAGGCGGACTGGATGCCGTGTGCGCAGTACAGCACGTAGGTCGGGTCCTTGGGGAAGCGAGGGTACGCGCGCAGCAGCTCCCACTCGTCCCAGCGCACCGCGCCCGGCCAGTGCCACGCCCGGTACTGCGGCTCGGCCCGGCAGTCGATCACCACCGCGCCGGCCGGCACGTCGTCCGCGAACAGGTACGGCGCGACCAGGTCGCCGGCCGAGAGCGAGCGCAGGTCCAGCACCTTCCGCTCCGCGATGGCCGCCGCCAGCGGCGCGGCGTCCATCTTCGCGTCCTCCCGTTCCACCGCCTCCACCGTGGCCGCGGTCACCGGGCGGCCGGGCGCGATCGCGCAGTACTCCTTGACCTGCTCCGACAGCGCGGCCGTGCCGATGCGCCGCGCCCGCTCGATGATCTCCTCCTTGTCGAAGCCGATCAGCGGGCGGAAAACCGGCAGCGACGCCGCCGGCTCCAGCGTGCGCAGGTTACGCAACGTCTGGGACGAGACCTGCCCCAGCGCCTCACCGGTCACCAGCGCGTGCGCGCCGCGCTCGGCCGCCACCGCCGACGCCGCGCGGTACATCATCCGCTTCAGCACCACCTGCCAGTAGTTCGGCTTGGCTTTCGCGCGCAGCTCGTCCACCGCCGGCCCGAAGTCCAGCACGTGCAGCCGCGGCCGCGTGCCGTAGCTCCAGTCGTCGGCCAGCACCTTGGCCACCTGCACCACCGCGCGCTCGTACGCCTCCCCGCCCAGGTTGCAGAACACGTAGTCCAGCGCCACGCCGCGCTTCTGCACCAGCCACGAGGAGACCGCCGAGTCGTAGCCGCCCGAAAGCAGCGCGACCGCGCTGCCCTCCACGCCCAGCGGCAGGCCGCCGCTGGCGCGCACGCGGTCGGCGAACAGGTACGCCTCCTCGTCGCGCACCTCCACGTGCACCACGACTTCCGGGTCGTCCAGATCCACGGTGGCGTGCTCGTTCAGCGCGCGTCCCAGCTCGACCTCGATGTCGCGCGAGCCGAAGGCGTGGCGACCGGCGCGCCGCGCCCGCACCGCGTAGCGCCGGCCGCGTACGCGGGTCTCGTACAGCTCCCGGCCCCGCGCCACGATCGCGTCCAGCTCCGCCGGCAGCGTCGCGTCGATCGGCGAGAGGGAACTCACGCCGAATACGCGCGCGATCGCCTCCGTCTGCCTGGGGGAGGAGACCCGCGCGATGAAACGGTTCCAGCCGCCGCGCAGCTCGTACGACTCACCCGTCGACGACAGTGCGTCCTCGACGTTCTTCTCCAGCCGCGCCAGAAAACCGAGGCGCGTGCGCCGCGATTTGATCGCGACCTCCGCGCCGAATCGAATCAGGATGTCCTGCATGTCGGGGAAGGTAGGGACGGCGCGTGCGCCCTGCGAGGCGGGCGGCCGCTCCGTCGATACCGGCCGCGCCGGCCCCGCTCTCGCAGGACCGGCGACCGGTCGGGTCACGTCAGTTCGCGAACGTGCCCTCGAACATGGCATCGTCCAGCGTGCCGTCCGCGTCCACATCGAAGCGGTCCGCGGTGCTGCTCAGCGTCAGACCGAAATCGTCCACGCCATAGTCGTAGTACACCGGGTTGATCACGTCGTCGGCCAGGAACGGATCATCGCTGAACTGCAGCGTGTCATCGTCCTGGAACGCCACGGTGCCCGTGTTCGTGAACACCGGCTGTCCCGGCTCACCGTAGCTCGACTGGAACGTGCCGTCGTCCTGGATCGACAGGTCGATAATGCCACCCTCTGCCACCAGGTCCCGCGTCACCGTCGGATCGTTCACATCCGAGTAGACGAAGCTGTCCGCCGAGAAATCGCCCGCGATCGTGTCGAAATTGTCGTCCACGCCGACCACGTCGTCATCGTCGTCGTCGCAACCCACCAGCGCGACCGAGCCGATCAGCAGGGCCGTTGCGATTCGTGATACCTTCATGTGCTGCCTCCTGCGTTGGATACCTTTCTCTCTCCACCCTGGCAGGGGCGCAAGTCGAATGCCGCGATGACGTTATGGGATCTATGATGACGTGTTGGCCGCTCCGGAAATCGAGGATTTTCCGCCGATTTTGCCCATGAGCGACTTCAGCCAGGCCGTCTATGCGATGGTGCGACGCGTGCCGCCCGGCCGCGTGGTCAGCTACGGCGACGTCGCGGCGCTGCTCGGTCGACCCCGCGCCGCGCGCGGCGTCGGCTGGGCGCTGTCGGCGCTGGGCGAGGAGCACGACGTGCCGTGGTGGCGCGTGATCGGCGGGCGTGGCGAGATCACGCTGCGCAGCCCCGACGTCTCGCCGGCGCTGCAGCGGGCGCTGCTGGAGGCGGAGGGGGTGGAGTTCGACGCGGCGGGTCGCGTCGACTGGGCGAAGGTGCGCTGGGACGGGGAGAGCTGATGGGTGCGGACGCGCTCGAGAAGCGGTCGATCTCCTTCGTGTTGCGCGAGCCCGGCGGCTCCGGCCGGGTGCTGGCCGTTCAGCGCCCGCCCGACGACGAGGACCTGCCGAACGCGTGGGGCCTGCCGGCGGGCAGTCTGAGGGAGGGCGAGTCCTGGCAGGATGCGGTGCGACGTGCTGGCCGCGAAAAGCTGAACGTGGAGGTCGAGCCGGTGCGCGTGCTGCGGGAGGGCGCGCTGGAGCGGCGCGGCCGGAGGCTGCGCATGCGACTCTACGAGGCGCGCGTGGTCGCGGGCGCGCCGACGGTGCCCGGCCGCGCGCGCGACGTGACGCAGTACGCCGCGTGGGAGTGGGCGGAGCCGGAGCGCTTCCGGCCGGCGGCGCAGCAGGGCTCGCTGTGCTGCCGTCTCTGGCTGGACGCCGCCGGTCTGACCGACGCGGCGGACCCCGGCTTCACGCGCGGCTGACCGCGCCGGTCGTGCCGTTGACGCGCACGACGTCGCCGTCCCGGAAGGTGTTCAGCGCGCCGCGCACGCCCATGACCGCGGGAATGCCGACCTCGCGCGCCGTGACGGCGCCGTGGGAGAGCGGGCCGCCGCTCTCGGTGATCACGGCGACCGCGGAGTAGAACAGCGGCGTCCACGCCGGGTTGGTGGTGCGCGCCACCAGCACGCAGCCGGGGCGGAAGAAGGCGAAGTCCTCGACGCCGTGGACCAGGCAGACCGGTCCTTCGGCGCTGCCGGGCGAGCCGGGCAGCCCGTGCAGCGCGCCCGCGGGCGCCGGCTCCGCCTCCTCACCGTAGACGTGTGGCGGCGTGGTCTCCAGCTGCCTGCGGTAGAGCTCGGCCGCGGCGCGGGACTCTTCCAGCACCTCCGCCGGATCGACCGCGCCGGTACGCGGATCGAAGACGCGCTCCAGCGTTTCCCGCCCGAGGAAGAACACGTCGTCGGCGCGGTCCAGCGCCCCGCGCCCTTCCAGCCGGCGGCCGACCTCGATCAGCGCGGCGCGGAACGGCACGTTGAGCCGCGTGGTCTGGTAGTGCTCCAGGTCGTCCAGCGCGGTGTAGGCGCGCGTGAGGCGCACCAGCTCGGCGGCGAAGTTGCGCAGCGGCTCCGGCAGCGCGGCCAGCAGCTGCCGCTCGGCCTGCGCCTGGCGGGCGCGCAGCTCGTTCTCGCGGCCGCTGGGATCCGGCACCTCCGGCCGCGCAAGCATGAGCCGGATGTTCTCCAGCACCACCCACGGCTGGCCGATCCAGGTCGGGTGGTACGCGTCGAAGTCCACTTCGCGGTGCCCGTGCGACTCGAGGAACCGCTCGAACGCGGCCAGGAAGACCGGGTGCTCGCCCAGCGCACCGGTCCGCCACAGCCGCTCCCGGTCCACCTGCTGCAGCTTGGCGACCAGCGCCCGGTCGGCCGCGGCCAGCCGGTAGAGGCCGTACAGGTCGCGGTTCACCACGCTGGTCTTGGTCTCGCAGTAGCCGGTCAGCGCGTCGTGCATGGCGGGCGCGGCGTCCACGCCCGCCACCAGTTGCACCAGCCGGAACAGCGTGCGGTGCAGCACGCCGTGCGTGATGGAGATGGCGATGTTGGGCAGGAAATAGCCGCGCCCCAGCGCGTCCAGATCCAGCACGTGCAGCCACAGCCGCGCATCGTCCAGCGTTTCCAGGTCGACCGCGGAGAGGCGGCCCAGCCCGAACAGGTAGCGGTCCAGGTCCCGCGCCCACTCGACGGGCAGCTCCTGCACCCAGCGATACCGCTCGCGCAGCGTCGGCACGAGCGCGGCCAGTTCGTCCAGCGTCGAGAAGGCCACCTGCTGCCCGGACGTGAACAGCCGCACCGCGGTCTGGTTGCCGTACACGTAGCCGTCGAAGCGCTCGAACCAGCGCCCCTGGAACGCCGGCAGCCCCATCAGCTCCAGCGAGTGGGCCAGCGACTCGTGGAAGCCGCCCGACGTGAAGTCCCAGGTCAGGGGCGTGACCGGATTGGGGAATCGCTCGGCCGATTCGTCGCGCGTCCAGCGCGCGGGGAAGCGCGTGACCGGCCGCGCCTGCAGCAGGTGGAGCCGGCCGCGCGCGAACGCCCATTCGATGTCCTGCGGGAAGCCGTGATGCCGCTCCACGGCCACCGACAGCTCGCACAACTCGCGGAGCCGCGCCGCGTCCAGCGACGGCGCGTGCCGCTGGCCTTCCGCCACCTCGCGCAGTACCGGCCCGGTCGGCCCGCTCACCAGCGCGTGTGTCTTTTCTCCCGTCACCGCGGCGACCACGCGCCCGCCCTCCTTGTCGAGCACGAACTGGTCGACGTCGCCGGAGCCCGACACCACCGTTTCGCCCAGGCCCCACGCCGAGTTGACCACGCACTGCCCGGCGTCGCCCGTGATCGGATTGATGGTGAACGCCACGCCCGCGATCTCGCTCGCCACCATCCGTTGCACCACGACCGCCATGTCGGCGGCGTCCGGCGCGAAGCCCTGCTCGACCCGGTAGCGCACCGCGCGGTCCTCCCACAACGAGGCGTAGCAGCGCCGCACCGCCTCCAGCACGGCCGCCTCTCCGCGCACGTCCAGCAGCGTCTCGTGCTGGCCGGCGAACGCCGCCCCCGCCATGTCCTCGAGCGTGGCCGAACTGCGCACCGACACGGTATGGTCGTCCGACAGCAGCGCGCGGAGCCGGGGCCGCAGTGCACTGGCCAGGCGGTCGGGCAGGGGCTGCTCGAGGACCAGCGTGCGCAGCTCCTCGCAGGCGCGGCGCAGCCCGTCCGGGTCCCGCGCGTCCAGGCGCGCGATGCGGCCCTGCAGCCCGGGAATCGTAGCCGCGAACTCCCGGTACGCCCGCGCCGTCACCACGAAGCCGGGCGGCACGTCGAAGCCCGCCTGCGTCAGGCGCGCCAGCGATGCACCCTTGCCACCCGCCTCCCGCGCGTCCACCGCGGCCGATTCCTCGAAGCCCAGCACCATCGTCGTCATCGATCGGTCCCTCGAAACGTCACCTGCTCCGCTGACGCATGCGGCTCCAGCCGCGCGGCCAGCCGCCGCAGCTCGCCGGAAATCGCGTCCACCTCGTCGCGTGCCTCTCGCTGTCGGCCAGGGTGCCGCAGGAGCGTGATCCAGGTCCGGACGCGCCGCAGCGCGCCGCCCATCCGGTCTCGCCAAAGCAGTGCGATGGCGCCGGTCAGCGGCAGCGAGAGCAGGTATGATGCCGCCCACCACCCGCCCGCGAGCCACGCGACGGCGGCCGTCTGCAGCAGCCAGAACAGCGGAAAGACCGGCAGGCTCAGGAACACCGCATTGGACGCGACGTGGTCGGCATCACTGGACATGCGGCGCGTCAGCGCCCGCACCACACCGTATGGCAGCGCGTGGTTCAGCCAGCCCCACGCGGCCAGCGGCGCGCCCACCAGCGCCAGCTCCGCTTCCCGCACCACGAAGAACGCCGAGCGCCACCCATCCAGCGGCAGGTACAGCTCCGCCGGGGCGACGCCCAGCGCGGCCAGCCTGCGCCTCAGGCGACCGGCGCGCGCCTCCAGCGCCTCCAGCAGTCGCGGCTCCTCCTCCGCCAGGCGAGCCGCGCCTCGCTGCAGCCGCAGCACCGTGCGCGCGAGCTGTTCCGGCCGCTCGGGCGGCTCCAGTCCCAGCGGCGCCGGCGGCAGGCCCGCGTCCAGCAGCTCCGCCGCGAAGAGCATCGCCTGCGACTCCCGCGCGGCCGCGAAGTTCAGCGTCAGCGAACGCACCCGCTCCTCCAGCTCCAGCGTCAGCGCCTGCGCGTCCGCGCCCCGCGCGGCCCGCCAGTCCTGCACGTCCAGCGGCTCTCCGAAGACCAGCGCCGCCGCCGAGCGGAAGCGGTCCTTCCGCTCGTAGTGCAGGCCCACGGGCACGATGCGCAGCGGTGGCGCACCCGCGCCCGCAGCCGCCTCGTAGTCCAGCGCGATGCGCGCCGCACCCGTGCGGAAGGGGCGCATGGACGGGTCCGAGTGGCTGATCCCCTCCGGAAACAGACAGACGGCCGCGCCGCGCCTGAGCCGCGCCACCACGTCCCGCATCACGTGCGCGTTCCGCTCCGGCTCCGCACCCTGGTCCACGTCGGAACGACGATGGAACTCCACCACGTCCAGCGCGCGGATCATCGGCCGCAGCAGCGGATTGCGACGCAGCGTGCTCTTGGCCGTCAACGTCACCGGCCGCCGCAGACGCGTCAGGATCAGCAGCGGATCCACCAGCGCGTTGGCATGGTTCGGCACGAGCAGCACCGGGCCGGGCGGCACGCGCTCAGCGCCCTGCACGTCCACACGACGGAAGAAGCCCGCGATCGCCATCCGCCAGGCCCCCCGCGCCAGGCGGTACGCCGGCGTCGGCGCCATCGCGGACGAGGCGGGCGCGCTCGGCGGAACGGCAGCGTCCATGCCCACACGGATCCAGCGCGATACCAGCCGCTCCGCCCACCACGAAGCCAGCAGCGCCAGCGCCACCCCCGCCAGCAGGTCCACCACCCAGTGGTAGCGCAGCACCACCGTCGCCGCCGCGATGGCCAGCACCAGCGGCACGTAGATCAGGCCGCGCAGGCGGTTGCGGTGCCGCAGCTCGAACCACATCACCAGGAAGGACGCGCCCACGTGCAGGCTCGGAAACGCGCCGTGCGGGCCGCCAGCCCCGTCGATCGTGTCCCGCACCAGCCGCAGGAACGGCCCGCCCGCCAGGGGACCATCGTAGGCACCCGCCAGCTCCACGATCGGACCGCGCGCCGGCACGAACAGGTAGCCCATGTACGCCATCGCGTAGAGCAGCGCGAACGACGTCACGAACACGTCCCGCTCGCCGCCCCGGCGCCCCGCCAGCCCCAGCAGGATCGAGAAGTACAGGAACGGAATGTATGCCGCGTAGAAGAACGCCAGCAGCTCCACCAGCACCGGCGACGCCAGCGCGTCGGCCAGCAGCGCGGGGGAGACGCCCAGGAACAGCCACCGGTCCAGCCGATCCAGCAACGCGTCCGCCTGCCACGGCACCGCCGCGAACGATACCGTCGCCAGTGTCCCGTACAGCACCCCCATCACCAGGATCACCGCCAGCCCGCGAGCGGGCGCCGCGACGCCCGGCCGCCGTTCTGGCAGCCACAGCGCAAGTCCGCCGTACGCAAGCAGTAGCACAGTGTGCACACCCAGCTGCGACGCGAGCAGCGCGGCCGGAGCCACGCCTGCCGGCAATCCGACGGCGAGCGTGGCGACGATCACGGCGAGGATCGCGAGCGAGGCGCGATCGGCGGGGTGGATGGAGCGGAGCACGGCCCTGATACCGTGAGGTGAGCGCGGCCTGTTCCGCCCGTGGGGCCGGGCGAGCGTCACGGGCGTCTCAGGTGGTGGTGGCCGCCACGCTGAGGATGCGCGGCAGATAGCCGGCGATGCGGTGCCAGCGGTCGCCGCCGTCGCGGGAGGCGAACAGCTGTCCGCCCGACGTGCCGAGGTAGAGGCCGAGCGGCTGGAGCTCGTCCGAGGTGAGCGCCTCGCGCAGGACGGTGACCCAGGCGCGTTCGCGCGGCAGGCCGCAGGTGAGCGGCTGCCAGCTGCGGCCGGCGTCGCGGGTGCGGAAGACGCGCAGCCGTCCTCCGGCGACGGTGCGCATGTGGCTGGACTCCTCGGGCACGACCCAGGCGGCGTCGGGGTCGTGCGGGTCGATGGCGAGGGCGTAGCCGTAGTCGGTGGGCAGTCCGTTGGCCGTGACCTCGACCCAGCTGTCGCCGCCGTCGTCGCTGCGGTAGGTGCCGCAGTGGTTCTGCTGCCAGAGTCTGGACGGGGTGCGCGGGTGCACGATCACCTTGTGCACGCACTGTCCGGCGGCGGGATGCACGTCCGGCTGGAAGCACGCCCGCACGCCGCTGTTGCAGGGTTTCCACGACTGGCCGGCATCCTCGGAGCGGTAGACGCCCCCGGCGGAAACGGCGGCCCACATGCGTCGCGGGTCGTTCGGGTCGAGCGCGACGTCCGACAGCGCGAGTCCGCCGCCCATCGGCTGCCAGACCTCGCGCGTCGGGTGGTCGTTCAGCGCCCGGACGCCCTGCCAGCTCATGCCGGCGTCGTGAGACACGAACAGGCCGGCCGGCTCGACGCCCGCCCACAGCGTGTCGGGATCGGCCCCCGCTCCCGGTCGCAGGTACCAGATGGTGCGCAGCCCCCGCTCGTCCGCGTGCGCGGGGGCGCCGGGCAGCGTGGTCCAGCTCTCGCCGCCGTCGTCGCTGCGGTGCACGTGCGCGCCCCAGATCCGGTGCCGGCTGGCCGCCCATTTGAGGCCCGGCCGGCGCGGGTCCGCCACGGCGTGGTAGATCTCGCGGCCGACCAGCTTCGGCTCCGACACCGACCAGCGCGAACGATCCTGGCGCGAGCGGGCGATGAACAGGCCGCGCCGGGTACCGATCAGCAGTGAGACCTCGCTCACCGCCTCGCTCCGGAACCACCGTCGCCGGCATCAGCCGACGGTCCCGCACCCTCCGGCGGCCCGGCGGCGTCCGGTGGTCCCGCGCCCGCCGGCGGGCCGGCATCGTCCGGCGGTCCCGCGCCCGCCGGTGGCCCGGAACCCTCGGGCGGTCCCGCATTCCCGGGTGGGCCCTGCACGTCCTGCGGTCGCTGATCATCCGCCCGCGGGTCCAGGGGTGTCTCTTCCCCCTCATCGGTGCCGCGGATGCGATCCTCCAGCCGCGTGGTGTCGGGAATCAGCACGTCCGGCTCCGCTGGCAGGATTTCCCGGCGCACCGGCGGCAGCTCGATCTCCTCCCCGAGCGGCTCCTCGTCCGGCGCGCCCGGTTCCGGCCGCTCGCGGCCGGGCTGCCGGGGCCGTTCCGGTTGCTCCGCAGCCGGCTCCGGCTCGTCGTCCAGGCCGAGTACGCCGCGCAGCCAGCCCCAGAAGCGGGACAGCAGGCCGGGCCGCTCGCCGGTCGGGCAGACGGTGTCGTAGTCGCCGTCCTCGAGGAACAGCTCGTGGCGCAGCCGCATGCCCTCCGGCTCGCATCCCTGCTCGATCGCCCGACCCGACTCGGGATCGATCGCCAGCTCGACCACGCCATCCGGCCGCTGCCACGGCTCGGGCCGCTCGTCGTGCAGCGAGGCCATCAGGCGGCCCCACACGGGAGCCGCGGCGCGCCCGCCGCTCGCGCGATCGGTGATCGGACGACGTCGATCGAAGCCGATCCAGACGGTGGCGGCCAGTCGCGGCGTGACGCCGGCGAACCAGGCGTCCGCGGCGTCGTTGGTCGTGCCGGTCTTGCCGGCCGCCGGCCCGCGCCAGCCGACCTCGCGGACGCGACGGGCCGTACCGAGCGCCACCGCGTCACTCATCATGTCGGTGACCAGAAACGCGACTGCAGGGTCCATCACGCGACGCCGCTCCGGCTCGCTCTCCCAGACCACCCTGCCGTCCTCGTCCTCCACGCGCAGCACCCAGCGGGGCGCCACGCGCTCGCCCAGCGTCGCGAACGGCGTGAACGCCGCGGCCAGCTCGAGCGGGCTCACGTCCACTACGCCCAGCGCGATCATCGGGTGGCGACGGAACTCCCGCTCTATGCCCGCCTCCTCGGTCACGTCCGCCACCTCGTCCGGACCGATGTCGCGGGCGAGGCGCACGGTGGGTACGTTGCGCGATCCGACCAGCGCCTCGCGCAGGGTCACCTGGCCGACGAAGCGCTCGTCGAAGTTGCGCGGCGACCAGGCGCGGCCGTCCAGCTCGATCTCGAGCGGCTCGTCCTCGATGCGGTCGGCCGGGCTCCAGCCGTCCGCCAGCGCCGCCGCGAACACGAACGGCTTGATCGTGCTGCCCGCCTGCCGGCGCGCGCGCGTGGCGCGGTCGAACGGCGAGTCCTCGTAGTCGCGCCCGCCGACCAGCGCCAGGATGTCGCCCGAGTCGGCGTCCATCACGACGACCGCGCCCTGCAGGTAGTCCGTACCCAGCGAGTCGGACTCGCCCTCCCCGCGCCGCGGACCGCGCAGCCGACCCAGTCCGCCCCCCTCGATCCAGCGCAGCTGCCGCTCCAGCTGCCGCTCGGCCTCGCGCTGCGCGTCCAGGTCCAGGGTCGTGGTCACGACCAGCGGCCGGTGGTACAGATCGTCGCCCAGCTCCCGCTCGAGGACGTTGCGCACCCGATCCACGAACCAGCCGGCCACCCGCTCGTCCGTCGATCGGCCATCGCGGCCGGAGCGACGCACGCCCAGCGATGCGTCCTGCGCCTGCTCGGCCTCCTCCTCCGTGATGCGCCCCTGCGCGGCCATCAGGTCCAGCACCAGGTTGCGCCGCTCACGCGCGCCGTCGGGATTCTCGAACGGGTCGTAAGACGACGGCGCCTTGGGCAGCGCCGCCAGCAGCGCCGACTGCGCCAGCGTCAACTCGGAGGCGGGGCGGTCGAAGTAGCGGCGGGCGCCCGCGTCGATGCCATAGGCGGCGCCGCCGAAGAAGATGTGGTTCAGGTACAGCTCGAGGATCTCGTCCTTGCTGTAGTGCCGCTCCACGTCCAGCGCCACCCGCGCCTCGAGCAGCTTGCGCTCCAGCGTGCGCTCGCTGGCCGGCAGCCGGTCGGAGAACAGATTGCGCGACAGCTGCATGGTGATCGTGCTGGAGCCCTGCGCCACCCCGCCCGCCCGCAGGTTGGCGAGCAGTGCGCCGCCCACGCGCAGCGGATCCACCCCCGAATGGTCCCGGAAGCGCCGGTCCTCCACGGCGATGAAAGCCTCGGTCAGGTGCTCCGGCAGATCGTCGATGGGCACGACGTCATGGCGCACCGGCGAGAGATCCGCGATGCGTTCGCCACTGCGGTCCAACAGCACCGTCGCGCCACCCGGCTGGTACGACACCAGCCGCCGCACGTCCGGACAGCCACGCACCCCGCAATTGGCCCACAGCGCCACGCAAAGAACCATGAGCGACGCCGCGATGCCCGGCGCCGAAACCGAGGGCGGAATCCGCGCCAGCAGCCGCTCCACCCGCCCCGCCCCCGCCCCCGCCGTGCCTCCCGGCCCTTCTTCCTCCCCCGGATCCTCCCCCCACCTCTCCCTCACCACCTGCCACCCCCCGCAGCAACCGCCGCAACTGCAGTAGCAACGGTGACGGCAGTTGCCGCCGTTGCCGCAGTTGCCGCAGTTGCCGCAGTTGCCGCCGTCACCCCTCCCTCCGGTCCAGCGCCATGCCGAGGGTGGCGGCGAAGAGGTCGTGGGTCGGTTCGCGGCAGCGGTCCAGCACCTCGTCCAGCGCGCCGGCGATGGTGGCGTCCACGGCCGAGAAGATGGGCAGTTCGGACGGCTGCGGGTCGGGCTCCATGAGGTAGCTGAAGGTGCGCGCCATGCCGCAGTTGGAGAGGAAGTCCGGGAGCACGGCAAAGCGTGCGTCGGCGGCGCGCGTGACGGTGGTGTCGCCGATGTCGCTTTCGCGGAACGGCTGGTTCGCGCCGCAGGCGATGGTGCCGACGCCGGCGCTCTCCAGCGCGCACAGCGTGCCCTCGTCGATCGAGCCGGACAGCGCGGCGCACACGAACACGTCCGCGTCCACCGCCCAGAACTCGTCGCGCCGAGCGCCCGTGCGGATCCGCTGGTCGTCCGGCGGCAGCAGCTTGCCCGCGCGGGCGCGGACCAGTGCCTCCACGGCGGCCGCGTCCATCCCGTCCGGATCGACCAGCGCTTTTTCGGCGTCCGTCACCCCGACGATGCGTGCGCCGGCGCGCGCCAGGTACAGCCCGGCGGCGGCGCCCACGTTGCCGAAGCCCTCCAGCAGCACGCGCGCGCCGTCGATCGCGCGGCCGGTCCGCTCGTACAGCCGCACCACCGAGCAGGCGACGCCGTACCCGGTGATTGCGTCAGACACCGTGAGCGGAAGACCGGGTACGCCGTGGCCGTTCAGCAGCGGCGCCTGCACCCCGGCGTCCAGCATGGCCACGATACGATCGAACGCTTCGATGGCCGGTCGCAGGTGGCCGCGTACCACGCCCTCCTGCGGGTGCCGCAGCCCGAGCGCAGCCGTGTGCGGGATCACCTCGGTGACCTCGTCCACGTTGAGGTCGCCGCCCGTGCCGTAGTGTTCGCGCAGGTAGGGCGCGATCGCCGCGTACCAGCGGCGCAGTACGTCGGGCTTGCGCGGGTCGGCAGGATCGAAGTCGATGCCCGACTTGGCGCCCCCGATCGGCGGCCCGGCGAGGGCGAACTTCAGCTCCATGGTCTTGGCGAGGTACGTCACCTCGCGGGGCGTGACGCCCGGCCGCATGCGGGTGCCGCCGCCGGCGGCGCCCCCGCGCAGCGAGTTGATCACCAGCCAGCCGCGCGCCGCCGTCTCGCTGTCGTGCCACTCCAGCGTGATCTCCGGCCGCGCCTTCAGGAATTCGCTATACCGCTGCCACACCGTCGTGACCCGCTCCCGTTGACTGTTGACCGTCCACCGGCTCCACCAGCACGTCCATGGTGCCGCCGCACACGGCGGGGCTCCAGGACTCGATCGGCTCCGTCAGCTCGACGCGCAGCAAACGCGCCCGCCCCGCCGCCAGCACCTCCCGCGCCGCCGCCAGCACATCCGCCTCGCCGCAGCCGCCGCCGATCGTCCCCAGCAGTCCCGCACCCGCGGGTGCCGACGGATCGATCAGCATGCGGCTGCCCACGCCGCGCGGCGTCGAGCCGCGCGTGTCGACCACGGTGGCCAGCACCAGCCTCGCCGGCTGCGCCTGCGCCAGCGCGCGCAGCAGCTCGCGCTCATCCATCGGCGGCGACTCCGAAGAAGCGGGCCGCGACCCGCTCGCGCAGCGCGAGCGGCCGGCCGACCTGCTCCGCGTCCAGCACGCCGCGACGCCGCGCGACCATCTCCGCGACGATGCTGACGGCGATCTCCGCCGGCGTCTCCGCACCGATGTCCAGGCCGACCGGCGCCCGCACCCCGGCCAGCACTCCGGCGTCGAAGCCGCCCTCGACCAGCGCATGGAAAGCCGCCCGGATGCGGCGGCGGCTGCCGATCACGCCCAGGTAGGCCGGCGCCGGGCCGGGCCGGCCGAGCAGGCGGCGCAGACAGTCGAAGTCGTAGCGATGGGCGCGCGTGACCAGCACGACGTACGTCGACCCGCCGATCGCCACGTCGGCGAACGGGTCGCCGTCGAAGTCCACCCGCTGGACCCGCACGTCCTCCGGGAATCGCTCACCGGTCGCGAACGCCTCGCGATCGTCCAGCACCAGGACGCGGAAGCCGACGGTCCGCGCCATGGCCGCGAGCGGAACCGCGATGTGCCCCGCGCCGACGATCACCAGCTCGTCCTGCGGCAGGTGCGGCTCCAGAAGCAGCGTCGCGTCCGCATCCGCGATCCTCACGCGCCGCGCGTCGGCTGCGTTCGCATCGCCCGCCGCACACGCTTGCGTGGCCGCCGCATCGGCCGCCGCGTCCAGCCGCGCGTCGCCCAGGGAGCCGCGGCCGGCGCCGTCCACCACCACGCGGCGAGGCGGTGCCGCGCGCAGCGGGTCGACCAGCGTCACCACCGTAACGGACCGGCCGCTCTCCAGCGCGCGCAGCGCCAGCCGCGCGGCCGCGGCCGGGCCCAGCCGTTCCGCGGTTCCGCTCATGCGGGCGGTCCGCCGCCGTGACGCTCCAGGTCCTCCGGCGAGTCGATGTCGGCCAGGACGCCCGGATCGTCCACCTCGATGTCGCGCGCGTCCGCCGCATGAGCCGAAACGACCGTTTCGGCGCCGCGCGGCAGCGTCGCGTCCAGCAGCTCGGAGAACAAGGGTCGGGAGAAGATCGTGGGGTGGCCCGGCCGCCCGTCGCGCAGTGGACGGACCAGCGCGGGCTCGCCATCCGACCAGGCCGCAAGAAGCGCGGCAACCGTCGCCGGCCGGACCAGCGGGTGGTCGACCGGCAGCACCATCGCCGCGCGCACGCCGTCATCCAGGTTGCGCAGCGCCAGGCGCAGCGAGTCGATCTGCTCCGCGCCCGCGTCCGGGTTCACGACGACCCGCGCACCCGCCGCCGAAGCGGCGCGGCCCGTCGCCTCGCCGTCGGGACGCACCACGACCAGCACCTGGCGGCAGCCGCCTCCGCGCAGTGTCTCGACCGCCCGCTCCACGAAGCTCAGACCATCCAGCTCCAGTGTGCCCTTGGGTCGCCCCATCCGACGCGCTGCGCCGGCCGCGAGCACGATGCCGTCCACGGGCGGGCGCGTCGAGCGACGGGCTGCGGGCGATTCGGACATGCGCGGACGCGGACTCCTGCGAGAGTGAGAGGCTACGCGTAACATGTCCCCTGCGGGAAGCGAGCGGCAACCCGACCCAACGGCATCCGGCAGGCATGGACAGACCCACCATCATCGGCGTCGCGGGCGGCTCCGGCAGCGGCAAGACCACCGTCGTGCGCGAGATCGTCCGCGCGCTCGGCGCGGACGACGTGGCCGTGATCCACCACGACAGCTACTACCGCGACCGGCCGGAACTCGACCAGGACGGCGCGGGCGCCATCAACTTCGACCACCCCGAATCGCTCGAGACCTCGCTGCTGGTCCAGCACCTCGCCCGCCTCGGGCGCGGCGAGCCGGTGGACATCCCGGTCTACGACTTCCGCACCCACCGGCGCCTGCCCGAGACTCGCCGCGTGCGGCCCGCCCGCGCCGTCATCGTCGATGGGCTGCTCATCTTCGCCGACCCCGCGCTGCGCGAGCTCATGCACATCAAGGTCTTCGTCGACGCAGACGCCGACCTCCGCCTCATGAGACGACTGCGCCGCGACATCGTCGAGCGCGGACGCGACCTGCACTCCGTGCTCGAGCAGTACCGCACGACCGTCCGCCCCATGCATCTCGAGTTCGTCGAGCCGTCGAAGCGCTGGGCCGACGTCATCATCCCGCGCGGCGCCCACAACGCCGTCGCCCTGGACATGCTGGTCACCAAAGTGCGCACGGTCGTCCGCAGCTGACGGCCGGCGCATAGAATTTCCTTGACACCCGTCCCCGTCCGGCCGAAACGTGGACCTGACCTGACGACTGAATCAGGTATCACGTAAGGACCCTTCCAAAACACGAACATGGCCAGAAAGAGCGCGACCGCCGCCGCGTCCGCCTCGCCCGTCGCCCAGGCGCCTCCCTCCGCGCCCGTGGGCAAGCGGCCGCGCACCGCACGGGGGGAGGCGACGCGCCAGCGGCTGATCGAGGCGGCGGAGACGCTGTTCGGTCGCCAGGGCTACCACGCCACATCGGTGGCCGACATCACGCGCGACGCCGGCGTCGCACAGGGGACCTTCTACCTGTACTTCGATGGCAAGGACGGCGTCTTCCGCGAGCTGGTGAAGCACCTGAGCCACGAGCTGCGGGCGGCCATCCGCAAGGATACCGAGGGTCTGCCGACCCGCCTGGAGGTGGAGGAGGCGGGCCTGCGCGCGTTCCTCCGCTTCGCGGCGCGTCACCGCGACCTGTACCGGATCATCTTCGAATCGCAGTTCATCGATCCCGACCTGTTCCGCTGGTACTACGAGCGGCTGGCGCAGGGGTACGCGCGCGGCCTGGAGGTCGCCATGGAGAAGGGGGAGGTGCGTCGTCTGGACGCGGAGACGCTGGCCTACTGCCTGATGGGCGCGTCGCACTTCCTGGGCATGCGCTGGGTGGTCTGGGAGGGGAAGGAGCCGACGCCGGAGGCGCTGCAGACGTTGATGGAGGTGCTGCGCGCGATCCTGCAGCCGGGCGCGGCCCAGCCGGCGGCGCTGGCGGGCGAGGAGCCGCATGCCTGAGGCAGCGCGGAGGCGGCCGCGCGGGCGATGCCGATGCTGAAGCGGCTGTCGCTCGTGGGGATCTTCGCTGCGACGGCGCTGATCGGCGTCGGGTACGCCTCGGCGTTCGCCCCGGGTGGCGCGCCGGCGTGGGCGCCGTGGACCCTGGCGATCGGCACGCCGCTGGTGCTGGTCTCGGCCATGGTCATGGGTGCCGCGCGGGACGGCCGGCTCGGGCCTCTGCTGCTGCCCTTCCTGGCGCTGTTCGGGATGCTGGCGGGCGGGTTCGCGCTGCTGCTGGCGCTGAAGCCGACGGACGCCGCCGAGCCGACGCTGGTGCTCGGTCTGCCGCCGCGGGCGGCGCTGGTGCTGTACGGGATCGGCCTGGGTCCCGCGCTGATCGTCCCGGTGGCGTATGCGCTGACGTTCGAGCGGATGACGTTGTCGCGGGAGACGCTGGAGCGGGTGCGCCGAGCGGGGCGTGACGCGGCCGGCGAGCGGGGCACGGATCCGCTCGGAAGCGGGGTGGAGGCGTAGTGGGCGCGGGCGCGCCGATCGCGCTGTTGCAGGGCGAACTGCCGCCGCTGGCGCAGCCGGTGATCCTGGTCGTCGCGCTGGTCTATTTCCTGGTGGTCGCAGGCATCGGTGTCTGGTCCATGCGGCGCACGCGCACGGCGGACGACTTCTTCGTCGCGGGCAAGGGCATCGGCCTCCTGGCGCTCACGCTGGCGGCGATGTCCGCCACGCTGTCGGGCTTCGCGTTCATCGGCGGGCCCGGTCTGGTCTACGTGGCGGGGCTGGGCGCGATGTTCCTGATCCTGCCGGCGTCGATCACCAACTCGATGGGCGCGTGGGTGCTGGCGAAACGGATGCGGCTGCTGGCGGAGGTGCGGCGCGTGATCACCGTGCCGGACGCGATCGGCGCGCGCTACCGCTCGCCGCTGGCGCAGGGTCTGGCGGCCGTGGCGATCCTGATCGCCGTGATCGGCTACATGGCGACCAACGTGCTCGCGCTGGGCGTGGTCATCGAAGCGATCTTCGGCGTGGGCCTCGGCTGGTCGATCTGGGTCGGCACGGCGATCGTGCTCGCCTACTCGGTGGCGGGCGGCATCCTGGCCGGCATCTACGCCGACGTGTTCCAGGGGACGCTGATGGCGCTGGCCTCGGTGCTGGTCTTCGCGTTCGTGCTGGACGCGGGCGGCGGCATGGCCGGCATCTCGCGCACCATCCTGGACGTGGACCCGGCGTTCCTCTCGCCCTGGGGCCACTGGACGCCGCTGGCGGTGCTGTCGCTCTATTTCGTGTTCGGCCTCGGCTCGCTGGGCCAGCCGCACGTGGTCCACAAGTTCTACATGCTGCGGGACCCGCTGCGGCTCAAGTGGTATCCGCTGCTGGTCACGGCCGCGTTCATCCTGACCACGCTGCTCTATTTCGGCGTGGGCGTGGCCGTGAAGGCGCTGGTCGCGGACGGCTCGCTCGCGCCGCTCGGCAATCCCGACCAGGCCACGCCGCTGTTCCTGCTGGGCTTCACGCCCGTGCTGCTGGCGGCGCTGGTCTTCTCGAGCGTGGCGGCGGCGATCATGAGCACGGTCAACTCGTTCATGAACATCGGCGCCGCGGCGGTCACGCACGACCTGCCGGTCGCGCTGGGGCGGCGCGTCGGCAACGAGCTGCTCTGGGGTCGTCTGGCCACGGTCGCGATCTCGGTGGCCGCCGCGCTGACCGCGCAGCTGTCCGGGGCGCTGGTCGCGTTCCTCGGCATCTTCGGCTGGGGCCTGTTCGCCTCGACGCTGGTGCCCGCGCTGGCGATCGGACTGAACTGGGCGGGCGCCACGCGCGCCGGCGCGATCGCCTCCATCTCGGTCGGGCTCGGCTTCACGCTGTTCTTCGAGACGCTCGCCTTCATGGGCGCGTACTCGTTTCCCGCCGGCGTGTCCGCGTCGGCGCTCTCGCTGGTGCTGTCGATCCTGTCGTTCTTCGTCGTGTCGTGGCTGACGCGGTCGGACGCCGCGGACGCCATCGACCCCGACGTGCGGCTGGTCATGGAAGCCTGAACCCCCCGTCGTTCCTTCCCCCTGAGGAGGTAGTCCCATGAAGACCGATCGATCGTGGAGCTGGCGCGGCCTGCTCGTGGCCGTGGTCCTCGTGTTCTCGCCCGCGCAGCTGCTGGCGCAGGGCGGCCGCATCGCGGGAACCGTGTCGGACGCGGCCGGCGCGACCGTGGCCGGCGCGCAGGTCAGCGTGGTCGGCACCGGCCTGGGTGCCATCAGCAACGAGACCGGCGACTTCGCCATCGAGGCCGTGCCGGCCGGCGTCCACGCGCTGCGCGTGGACCACATCGCCTACCGCTCGTTCACGATGACGGACGTGCGCGTGACCGCGGGTGCGACCACCACGCTGGACCTCACGCTGGACAGCGCGCCCATCGAACTGGCGGGCGTGGTCGTATCCGCGTCGCGGCGCACCCAGAAGGTGACCGACGCGCCCGCCACCATTACCCGCATCGGCGCGGACGAGCTGGAGCTGGCGGTCGGCAACAACTTCTCGACCGCGCTGCGCGACGTGAAGGGGCTGGACTTCATCCAGGTCGGCGCGACCAGCGCGGTGGTCAACGCGCGCGGCTTCAACTCCTCGTTCAACAACCGCATGCTGATGCTGGAGGACAACCGCGTCTCGGTGCTGCCCGAGTCCGGCCTGCCCGTCGGCACCTTCACCGCCATCCCGCGCATCGACATCGAGGGGATGGAAGTGATCGTCGGACCGGGCGCTGCGCTCTACGGAGCCGACGCGTCCAACGGCGTGCTGTCGCTGCAGACCAAGGACCCGCTCACCCATCCCGGCACGACGGTCGAGATCTCGGGCGGCTCGCGCAGCTACATGGACTTCCAGGCGCGGCAGGCCGGCGTCTACGGCAATGTCGGCTACAAGGTCGCCGCGGAATTCCAGAGCGTGGACGACTTCGAGAACTACCTGGAGTACGGCGGCATCAGCGAGCGCGGCGTGGCCGACTGGCACAACGAGGTGATCCGCGGCGAGGGCGCCGTGGTCTACTACGGCGGCACGAACCGCTTCGAGCTGAGCGGCGGCTGGAGCCAGACGGACGGCATCGGTCAGACCAACGTCGGCCGCAACCAGTTCGTGGACTGGACCTACAACTTCCTGCAGGCCGAGGCCAACGTCGGCGACTGGTACTTCAACGCCTACCGCAACCAGTCGCAGTCGGGTGAGAGCTTCGCGCTGAACCGCTACGTGCCCGCGAAGGCGGCGAGCGACGCCGGCAACCTGGGCCTGTCACACGACTCGCTGGTCGCGCTGTCCGACTGGCCGAGCGACGGTCAGCTGTACGCGGCCGAGGTGCAGCACCGGCTGGAGCTGCCGATGCTGGCGAATACGCAGGTGGTATGGGGCGCGCAGTACCGCCAGGACATCGTGAGCAGCGACCGGCAGTGGCTGACGGATGCGCTGACGGGTGAGGATCTGTCGATCTCGACCTACGGCGCGTACGCGCAGGCGGAGGTGCCGATCACGTCGCGCCTGCGCGCGATCGGCGCGGCGCGCTACGACGACCACGAGAACTACGACGCGCAGTTCAGCCCCAAGCTGGGCCTGCTGTTCAGCCCCGTGCCGGAGCAGACGCTGCGCGTGACCTGGAACCGCGCGTTCAAGTCGCCCACCATCCTGCAGACCAACTTCCACATCCCGGACTTCGTCGTGGCCGGCGGCTTCGGCTACGGCGTCTACGGCAACACGGAGGGCGTGGAGGTGCGCGACGGGTCGGGCACCGTGCTGGCCGCGTACGATCCGATCGAGCCGGAGCACAACGACACGTACGAGGTCGGCTGGAAGGCGCTGCTGGGCAACCGCGTGTTCATGGACATCGCCGGCTACTACAGCGACTACGAGAACTTCTTCAGCCCGCTCACCACGATCAATCTGGTCGCGGCCGGGCAGACCGCCTACATCGGCGGCAGCAGCACGCCGGTCACCGGCCCGTCCGGCGACCAGTCGGTGCTGACCTACTTCAATCTCGGCAGCGCAACGGTCTACGGGCTGGACGCGGGCGCGCGCGTGCTGCTGAACCCGAACCTGTCGCTCAGCGGCACGCTGTCCTACATCACGCTGGACGACATCGAGGGCATCGACATCCGTACGGCGACGGGCGCACCCGACTCGGCCAAGATCCGCGAGCTCAGCTCGCTGAACGCGCCCGAGATCAAGTACACGTTCGGCGCGACCATGCACGACGTGGCCAACTTCGATGCCGGCCTCTCGCTCCGGCACGTGGACGAGTACCGCTTCGCGTCCGGCATCAACGCCGGGCTGATCCCCGGCTTCACGACCGTGGACCTGAACGCGAGCTACCGGCTGCCCTGGTTCAACACCAGCCTGCTGCTCGGTGTGAACAACCTGTTCACCTGCGTTGCCGACGTGGAGGACACGCCCGGTGACGAGGGCGGCTGCGGCTTCGACGAGAAGCACATCGAGATGATCAACATGCCCGCCGTGGGCACCATGCTCTACCTGGGCGCGCGCGTGCACCGGCAATAGTCGGAACGGCCGGAGTGCGGAGTGCGGAGTGCGGAGTGCGGAGTGCGGAGTGCGGAGTGCGGACGGCGCACGCGTCACGCACTCCGCACTCCGGACGACGGCTTGCCACGTCCGCGTGCCGGCCCGACCTTCAGACATGGCCTCAGAGACCGACCACACCGTCGTCCCGCTCACCGTCAACGGCGATCGCCGCAGCGTGGGTGTCCCCTCGCACTGGACGCTGCTGGAAACGCTGCGCTACGCGCTCGGGCTGACCGGCTCCAAGCAGGGGTGCGACAAGGGCGATTGCGGCGCGTGCACCGTGCTGGTGGACGGCGTGGCGACCCTCTCGTGCATCATGCCGGTGCACGAGGCGATCGATCGCGAGGTGGTCACCGTGGAGGGGCTGGCGCTCGGACCCGGGCAGCCTCATCCGCTCCAGCAGCGCTTCGGCGAGATGGGCGCCGCGCAGTGCGGCTTCTGCACCCCCGGCATCCTGGCCTCGGCCGCGGCGCTGCTGGCGCGGAACCCGGCGCCGACCCGGCAGGAGATACGCGAGGCGCTGGCGGGCAACCTGTGCCGTTGCACCGGCTACACCAAGATCTACGACGCGATCGAGGCGGCGGCGGACGACCTCGGCCGGACCGATCGCGTGCGCAGGCGCCCCGAGGGCGGCACCGACGACGCGCCGGGCCACGCCGATGAGGGCGACGCGGTGCCCGGCAACCCCGCCACGGAAGTGCTGCTCTGAGCGAGCTCCGGACCCGCGCGCCCCACACCACGGTGGCGGAGTCGGCCGTGCGCCCCGGGGAGTACCGGCCGGACCCGCGCCTGATGACGTATTACGCCATCCGGTCGCTGGTGATCGGACCGCTGTTCCCCTTCCTGCTGGTCCCGTCCTTCTTCAAGTACCGCACGCTGCGCTACCGGCTGGACGACGAGGGCATCAGCATGCGCTGGGGCATCCTGTTCCGGCGCGAGGTCAGCCTGACGTACGCCCGCATCCAGGACATCCATCTGACGAGCAATGCGATCGAGCGCTGGCTGGGCCTGGGCCGCATCCACGTGCAGACGGCCAGCGCCAGTTCGGGCGCAGAGATGACGCTCGAGGGGCTGCGTCAGTACGAGCAGCTGCGCGACTTCCTGTACGTGCGCATGCGGGGCACGCGCGCCGGGCGCAGCGTTGCCGGGTCCGACCCGTCCCGCCCCGCCGGCCCGCTGGTCGAGGGCGGCGCGGACGACGCCCTGACCACGACGCTGCGCGAGGTCGCCCGCGAAGTGCGACTGCTGCGGGAGCAGCTGGCCGAGGGTCGAGCCCGCGGCGATGGCTGAGACTGCGACCGGTTCGGACACGATCGCGGTGTCGTCGCCCGCGGTGTCCGGCTGGCGGGCGCGCCTGCTGCGCATCCTGCGCGTGCCGCCGGAGCCCGCGCCGCCACCGGGCGATACCGTGCTGCGCGTGTTCCGTGCGGCGCCCGGCTACTACCGCTATCAGCTACTGACCTGGGCGCTGACCAGCGCCGGCGCGGTGCTCGGCGTGGTCTGGGGCTTCGTCTTCGCCACGCGCTTCGCGGAGGGCTTCGGCGGCTGGATCGAGTTCGCCATCAAGGTCTCCGAGTGGTTCGCCGTGGCCGGCCTGGTCGGCAAGATCCTGCTCGACCTGGCGGTGCTCCGCCTCAACTTCGAGTTCCGCTGGTACATCCTGGGCCAGCGCAGCCTGCGCGTGCGCGAAGGCATCCTCTCGCTGCGCGAGCAGACGATGACCTACGCCAACATCCAGCAGATCTCGGTGAAGCAGAACCCGCTGGAGCGGCTGTTCGGCATCGCGGATGTCGAGGTGCGCACCGCCGGCGGCGGCGGCTCGGGCGGCGACCCGAAGCAGGAGCACGGCGACATGCACACCGCCCACTTCCGCGGCGTGGCCGACGCCGCCCACATCCGTGACCTTATCCGCGAGCGCGTGCGCCTGCACCGTGACGCCGGCCTGGGCGACCCCGACGACGAGACCGAAGCCCCGGGCGACGACGCAGTTCGCGCCGCCGGCGAACTGCTCGAGGAAGTGCGTGCACTCCGAGTAGCCAGTAGCCAGTAGCCCCAGGCCCCAGGCCCCAAGCCCCAAGCCCCAAGCCCCAAGCCCCAAGCCCCAAGCCCCAAGCCCGTAGTTCGTAGCCCGAGCCTTGCATGGCCGCCGCAGCATCGTTCACCACGACCGACCGCATGCGACAGCGCACCAAGCACATCCTGCTGACTCTGGCCGCCACGTTCGCGGCGCTGCTGGTGGGGTTCATCGCCTTTCTCTACTCGGGCGTGTATCCCATCGCGGCGAACAAGGAGCACCTGCCGTTCGTGAGCTGGATCCTCACGACGCTGCAGGAGAACGCCGTGCAGACCAGGGCGCAGGACGTGGTGCCGCCGCCGCTGGACGACCCCGAGCTGCTGTCGCTCGGCATCCGGCTCTACGAGCAGGAGTGCGTGGTCTGCCACGGCGCGCCGGGCGTGCGGCGCGACGTCATCGGACGCGGGCTGAATCCGAACCCGCCGCGTCTGGCCACGGCTGCACTGGAATGGACGGACGCGCAGCTCTACTGGATCATCAAGAACGGGCTCAAGATGGCGGGCATGCCCTCGTTCTCGGCCGGCCACAGCGAGCGGGACCTGTGGGCCTTGACAGCCATGACACGCGCGCTGCCGCGGCTGGACCCGCAGGACTACGGGCGCATGCTGGCGCTCGCTCGGCAGGGCGGGCCGGCGCTGGTCGACTCGCCGTGGACGGCGCTGGTACGCCGCGAGGAACCCCTGACGGCCGGTGATCCCGAGCGTGGCCAGCGGCTGATCGAGGAGTACGGCTGCGGCTCGTGCCACGTGGTGCCGGGCGTGCCGCTCGCGCGCGGCAAGGTGGGCGCGCCTCTGACGGATTTCGGGGAGCGACACTACATCGCAGGTAATCTCATCAACCGGCCCGTCAACCTCGCCGCCTTCATCATGGAGCCGGAGGCCTTCGAACCGGGCACGGCGATGCCGGACCTCAACGCGCTGCCCGAGGACGCCTGGGACATGGCCGCCTACCTGCTCACGCTCGGCGCGGGGCCGGAGCTGGGGCCGCCGCATCCCCTGCCGAAGGACTGGATCCCGCTGCCGCACGGGGAGGATCCCATGACGGTGGCGGCGCCGTCGCCGTCGAAACGCGCGCCGGCCGCCGCACAGTAGCAGTACGCGTCACGCGCGGGGGGGCGGCCGGGGAGTCGCTCAGCAGGTCGGCACGAACAGCGGCGTCAGCCCGGTCAGCACGATGGCGGTGGTGAAGAGCAGCGCACCGGCCATGGCGAACAGGTGGATGAACGGCCGTGGCGACTGGGGGTCGAGCTGCTCCGCGCGCTCCACGTCCACGGCGCGCCAGCGCCGCCACGCGACCACGCCCGCCCACACCGAGACCGCCGCCGCGGCCGCGGTCAGCAGGTAGACCACCCAGGACGAACCGCCCCAGCCCGTCTCGCAGTCGATCGTGACGACCAGGTAGATCAGCAGCAGGTGCAGCCCCCACGCCACCGGCGGCCCCAGCATCAGCGTGGCGACCTCGAGCGGGCTGCTCGAGCGATGCGGTCCCTCCGGCAGGTCGTAGCTCACCAGAGGCGCGGGCCGAAGTAGACGGTGCCCAGCGTCAGCACTGCGCTGATGCCGGCGAACCACGCGACCAGCGCCGCGTTCATGGCGTACGAGTGGCCGCGGATGTCGCCCGGCCGCACGTACGACCAGACCGTGGCGAACAGCAGCATGACCACCAGCACCACGTCCAGCAGCCACTGGAAGCCGAGCGTGCCGGCGATGACCGAGCCGTACCCGCTGTGGACCGGGTCCAGGCCGAAGCTCCGGAACGCCTGGAGCGTCCACCAGAAGTTGCCGATCGTGAGCAGAAGCGCGGCGGTCACGGCAGCGGCGAGCAGGCCGTTCCGCTTCTCGCGCACCACGTCGCCCTGCGTGTCGCGCCCCGTCGCGCGCACGGCGACGGCCATCGCGGCGGCCGCGGCCAGCGCCGCCAGCAACCCCAGCCACGCCCCGGTCGACTCGCCGAAGCCGAGCGGTGGCGGTGCCTCGCCGCGCACGTCGCCGATGTAGAAGTAGCTGGCGATCATGCACACCAGCGCGACCGCCAGGATCGCGATGAACACGACGGTGCCCCACCAGCCGTTGGCGCGCGGCCCGACGATGGCCAGGTGCAGTGGCGAGTCCACGTCCGGGTCGGTCGGGACCTCCTCCAGCGCGATCCGCTCGGTCTCGGTCGGCCAGAACCAGCCGACCAGCGTGACCATGGTCCAGATCCCGCCGATCGCGAGCACCGGGACCTGGTCGAAGAGCAGACCCGCGAACAGCCAGACGAAGCCGATCGACATCAGGAACGGCCAGATGGTCGGACCCGGCACGTGCACGATGCCGTCCGCGCGACCCTCCACCACCGTGGTCACCAGCGCGGCGCGCCAGCGAGTGGGCGTCCAGCGCAGCATGTCCAGCTTCTCCTTCTCCACCGGGTCGTGGGCGACCAGGTCCTGCTGCTCCCACATGGGGTGGCGGCTGCGCACCGCCACCACCGCCTGGAACTGCGCCGCGGCCGGCGGCGAGGTCTGTGACCACTCGAGCGAGTCGCCGCCCCACGGGTCGTGGCCAGCCTCGGGTCCACGCTTCAGGCTCCAGAAGAAATTGACCACGAACAGGCAGGTGGCCAGCCCGAAGCCGATCGCGCCGACGGTCGAGATCAGGTTCCAGACGTCCCAGCCCAGGCCGGTCGGATACGTCGCGACGCGGCGCGGCATGCCGAGCAGCCCGGCGATGTGCATGGGGAAGAAGGCGATGTTGAACGTCACGAACATCGTCCAGAAGTTCCACCTGCCCAGCCGCTCGCTCATCATGCGCCCGGTGATCTTGGGCAGCCAGTAGTACAGCCCGGCGATGATGGGGAAGAGCACGCCGCCCGCCATGACGTAGTGGAAGTGCGCGACCACGAAGTAGGTGTCGTGCACCTGCTCGTCCAGCGGGATCGAGGCGACCATCACGCCGGTCAGCCCGCCCGCCACGAACAGCGCGATGAAGCCGGCGCAGAACAGCAGCGGCGTCTTCCACACCGGGCGCCCGGTCCACAGCGTGGCGATCCAGCAGAACACCTGCACGCCGCTGGGGATGGCGATCATCATGCTGGCCGCGGCGAAGAAGCCCATCGACGTCTGCGCCAGCCCGGTCGTGAACATGTGGTGCACCCACAGTCCGAAGCTGACGAAGCCGACCGCGACCATGCCGAAGATCACGAACGGATAGCCCACCAGCGGACGGCGCGAGAACGTCTGCACGATCTGAGACACCATGCCCACCGCCGGGATGAACATGATGTAGACGTCCGGGTGCCCGAAGATCCAGAAGATGTGCTGCCACAGCAGCGGGTCGCCGCCCGCCGTCGGATCGAAGAACGCCGTGAGGTTCTTGCGGTCCAGCTCCAGCATGAACGTGCCGACCACCAGCGGCGTGAACGCGAAGATGATCATGAACGCCGTGACCAGCATCGCCCACACGTAGGCGGGCGCGCGGTCCAGCGACATGCCGGCCGCGCGCATGCGCAGGATTGACACGATCAGCTCGGCCGCCGCGCCCATCGCCGCGATCTCGGCCACCGACAGGCCGATGTCCCACCAGTCCATGTTGATGGCCGGCGAGTACTCGGGCCCCGTCAGCGGCACGTAGGCGAACCAGCCACCGTTCGGCGCCACGCCGAACAGGAAGCTGGCGTACAGGAACAGCCCGCCGAAGAAGTAGGTCCAGAAGGCCAGCGCGGTGAGCCGCGGGAAGGGCAGGTCCCGCGTGCCGAGCAGCAGCGGGAGCATGTAGTTGGCCAGCGCTTCCAGGAACGGGATGACGAACAGGAACATCATCGTCGTCCCGTGCATCGTGAAGATCTGGTTGTACGTCTCCGGATCCAGGAACGTGTTCTCGGGCGTGCCCAGCTGGATGCGCAGGAACAGCGCTTCCAGCCCGCCGATCAGCAGGAACAGGAATCCCGTCGCCATGTAGCGGTGCGCGATCGGGATGTTGTTGATGGTCTGGAACCAGCCGCGGATGCCGGGCGGCGCGTCCCAGGTCTTCTTGAACGTCTCGATGTCGTCGTCCGTCAGGTGATCCGGCGGCTCGAAGATCGACAGGTCGGTCTTCGTGTGCGGGATCTCCGTCGGATCGTGGACGATCTTCCCGAGCGACGGACCGTTCACCGGGCGCCTCCCGCGGCGCGGCTACCGACGAAGCCGCTCATTCCAGGCTGGACAGGTAGGCCGTCAGCGCGCGCAGCTCCAGCGGCTCGAGCGGCACCGCGGGCATGTTCACGCCCGGCTTGAGCTCCTGCGGGTTGGCGATCCAGCCGGAGACGTGGCCGGGCGTGTTGGGCAGCATCGCAGCCGCGATGGTGCGGCGGCTGGCCAGGTGCGTGAGATCGGGACCGTAGCGGCTGACCGCTTCCGTGCCGGCCACGCGGTGGCAGGCGCGGCAGGCGGTGCGCATGAACACGTCGCGCCCGGCCGCCTCCAGCGCAGTCTCCGGCTCCTCGGCGGGCCGCGCCTGCCGCTCCAGCCACGCCGCGAACTCCTCGGGGGGCTGCGCGATCGCCAGCATGCCCATGCGCGTGTGCTGTACGCCGCAGTACTCGGCGCACTGCCCGCGCGAGACGCCCGGCTCCGACGCCGTGAGCCGCAGCACGTTGGTGCGGCCGGGGATCATGTCCAGCTTACCCGCCAGACGCGGCACCCAGAAGCTGTGGATCACATCCGCCGAGCGCAGCCGCAGCTCCACGGGCACGCCCACCGGCAGGTGCAGCTCGTTGGCCGTGATCACGCGCCCGCCGTCCGGCAGATGGTAGACGATGTCCCACCACCAGTCGTAGCCGACCACGTCGATCACCAGCGCCGCCGGCTCGTGCGCGCGCAGCGCGCGCAGCGACGTCATGGTGTAAGCGAACAGGCCGATCAGGATCACGAGCGGGATCGCCGCGCCGCTGATCAGCACCCAGCGGTTGGCGCGCCGGTCGTCGGGCCGGAGGCGCGCCTCGAGGTCGTCCGGACCGCGTTCGTGGCGGCGCAGCGCACCGTACACGAGCGCGCCCATGACCAGCACGAAGACGACGGTCAGGATCCAGAAGAAGACCCACCACAACGTCTCGATGCTGGCCGCGGCCGGACCTGCGGGATTCAGGATCGACTGGGGCACGGCAGCGCGCGAGGCAATTCCTGTTCCGGGTAGTTCACGGCAACACGGTCAGATCGACGAACGCCTCCACGTCGGTCATCTGCGCCTCGACGGCCCGTTCGATGGCGTCCCGCACAGCATCGTCGCTGGCTCCCGGCGTGGTCCGTTTCACCAGCGCGTCCACGATCAAACCCTCGCCCGTGTGCCACTCGGCGTCCTGCCGGGTGAAGTGGGCGCTGGCCTCGATCAGCCGGACGCCGTCCATCAGGGACACGGCCTCGCGCGTCAGGACCACGGCGCGGCTGGCCAGGTCCGCTTTCTGGAACCGCGGCTCCAGCGTGCTCTGCCAGCCGACCAGCAGCAGCGTGGCCAGCACCGCGGCTGCCGCGAGACCCGCCCGCACGCGGCGGCTCCCCTCGCTTGGCGCGGGGTCGTCCACGTCCACGCCGAACATCCGCAACGAGAGCCAGCCGCCGGCCAGGATTCCGAAGAAGGTGAGCAGCAGCACGAATGCCATGAGAGCGACGTACTCCCAGCGCCCGAGCGTGAGGGCCAGGCCGAGCACCGCCGAGGGTGGTGAGAGCGCGACCGCGACCAGGAAGCCGGTCGCCGTGGCCGTCACCATGCTGTCCCGCTCGGCCTGCACCAGCGCCTGCGCGCCGGCGGCGCCGCCGGCCACCGCCAGCAGCGCGGTCCACGACGACAGCGCGGTGATCAGCTCCATCGTCGCGGTGGCGACCTGGATGCCGTAGGCCAAGCCGAGCAGGGCGGCGGCGGCAGCGGTGATGCCGAGAGCGACGACGAAGCGCAGCGCGCCGCGCCCCACCATCCGGTGATCGCCCACCGCGACGCCGACCACGCAGACCATGGCGGGCGCGCCCATAGGCGCGATCAGCATGGCCGCCGTCAGCAGCCACGGCACGTTGAACATCACGCCGTAGGCGGCAACCAGGCCGGATACGGTGGCGTAGACCAGCAGCCCCTTCCACGAGCCGATGCTCTGCAGCGAATCGAGCACCAGCTCGTAGGTCGAACGGCGCGAGACGTCCACCACCCGGTCGCGTACGTCGCCCACGGGGGTGCGCACGGGCAGCGTGCCGTGCGGCTGGAGCACGAACTCCGCCTCCTCGACACGCTCGGCGACCGCGGACAGGAAGCCGCCCACCCGCTCGTTCGGCAGGTTCACGCCCAGCGCGCACCAGCCGTCCGCGCCGCCGCGCGTGATCGGCCAGAGCGATGGCGCAAAGCCACCGTGTTCGTCGGCCAGCTGCGCGACCAGCGCCGCCTCTCGCTCCCGCACCTGCACCTCGATCTCCCGCATGCCGCCCGGCCGACGCAAGCGCGGCACCAGCGGGACCCGCCGGAGCCCTCCGACACGCCCAGTGCCTCCCACAACCGCGGTCTTTTGCCTTGACGCGGCTCCCCCCCCCCCAACGTGCGTCAACCACTGGTCCCTTTCACAAGGCGGAGAAATGTCAAAGCTGCTGCGAGGTGCGCTCATCCTGTTGTCATTCCTCGCGATCGGATCGCTCAGCCCGGCCGAGGCGACCGACCAGTACAACTGTTACCGGTGCGGCGTAGTGGCGGGACAGCCCACGTGCATAGGCGGCCAGACGAGCGGCGGGACCAGTTGCGACTTCAACTGCAACAACAACACGGGATGCGCTTACGCGATCGTCTCCTCCTTCACGGCGCGGCTCGTCTAGTGAAGCGGGTAGGCTGTGCTCTTTGCGCCGGATTGATGGCTTGTACTACCGGTGACGAGAACCGCGACACGGAGGTTCTGGCAGGAATCGACAGTGTCGGATCCGTCGAGGGTCCGGCCGACGCCTTCGCCTTTGTGAGCGACGCCGCATGGCTGGACGATTCGACCTTGATCGTGGTCGACGCTGGCACTCGGACAGTGCACGCCTTCGATTCCGGCAGGTCCAGCGAGCCGTCGAACGCCGTCGTAGGCAGAAGGGGCGCAGGTCCTGGAGAGTACCAGGGCCCGCGGTTCGTTGCTGCCGCCGGCGCGAGAATGGCGGTTTACGACGAAGCACTCGGCAGGGTTGTGGTGTTTGGAGGGGCGGACAACGCGAGCCAATGGCAAACGGATGCCGCGTTCGTCGAAGACTTCGAGGCCAGCGAGGATGTCATCCTCCTGACTACCGGGGTGGAAGGTGCAACGAGGATCAAGTTGTTCACCTGGACCGGTGAACTACTGGGGGAGCGTTTGGTGGGCGAGATCGGAGGGACGCCCGTGCGTGCGGCTCACACTTGCCTTGCTTCCGGCAAGGCTTTCCTCCTCGAGGCATCTGGACAGCACGCGTACCCGCTGACCCTTCCAGATCTGTCAGTAGATTCTTCCGATGCGATACCGATTCTCGCGGGCAGTACTTGGGCGGACGAGTCGGCAGCGGACATCGGTCTGCTCGGATTCGAGTGTGACCACCAATGGTTGATCGCCGCCCTCGCTGACCCTGCCCGCGATCAGCTGTTGTACGTCGTCAAGGGGCGGGAGACAGGCAGCCGCCGAATCTACGGATTCCGACGCAGTGAGGAGGGCGTCGTGGAAGGTCCCGGCTTTCTCACGGATCTGAGGTTTCCCGATCTCCTGACCTATCGGACGAAGCCGTTTTCGACCGTGGTTCGCTACCGGCTTGGGCCTTCCGGTGAGGATTCATGAGGCAATTGGATCTCGCCATAATCCTCGTCGCTTTGGTTCTCGCTGGTCTGCTAGCGGTTCAACATTGTTCCCGGACGATAGGTTCGACCCGCGCACCCAACAGCAATGGTCCAATTTGCAGGAGCACGATGCCGTTTTGGCTGCCGCCATCTCATCTAGTCGTATATCCGGGGTCCTGATCGGCGATGTTCAGGGCGCCCGCGACTCGATCATTCTGGACACCCTCCGTAGCCCCCTCCGTCTGTACGGGATCGATACAAACTGCCAAGCATGTCTCGCGGGGGTGCCGATAGTAGCGGCCGCTGCGGATTCCTCACCATGCCTCGATGTGATTGGTGTCCAGCTCGGCTCGTTCGACCCGAGTCTCACGATGCCGTTCGATGTCTGGACGAATGTGCATTCATCGTTCTGGAAGATATTTCCTTTCCGCTCCACGCCTTGGACTGTGATGCTCGGAGCCAATGGGCGATGGATGGGAATGTGGCTCGGAATGTCCGACAGCATCGGTCACGTCGTTGCTGCCCATGCCCGCGAGGCTTGTTGGCCAACCGCCACCGGCCGGGACGTGGGCGAGGCACGACTGCTGGCCCGTTCGGGATCCGCGCGCGAAGGAGCGTGGCACTAGATTGGCAACAACCGCTCGTAAACGTCAAACACATGAGCGGAGGCGTATGGTGCGAGCGATCGGATCGGGTGCGGCGCTGGCCGTGGCGCTGCTGACCACCGCCTGCGGCGGCGGCAACATCGGTGAGGTGCTGGGCGGCGTGCTGGGCGGCGGCGGAGGCGGTGGCGGCTCGGGCACCGCGGTGGTCGAGGTGCAGGGTGTCGACCAGGGGCGCCAGCAGATCGTCGTCGCCACACAGGACGGCCAGCAGGTCGGCGTGCTCTACGACGATCGCACCCGCGTGGTGTACCAGGACCAGCAGTACCCGGTCACCGCGCTGGAGCGCGGCGACGTGGTCGAGATGCAGGTGCAGGAGACGCAGTCCGGGTACTACACGGACTACGTGCTGGTCCGGCAGAGCGTGCAGGAGCGCCGGGGCCAGGCCGGCGGCGACCAGGGGCAGGGCCAGCTGATCCAGTTGGCCGGAGAGGTCACATCGGTCGACAGCAGCCGCGGCATGTTCGTGCTGCGCACCATCACCAACCAGAGCGTGACCGTGTCGCTGCCCTACAACCCGTCGTCCGCGGTGGAGCAGCAGTTCCGTAATCTGCGCCGTGGCGACAACGTCAGTCTGGAAGGCTACGCGATCTCGGGGAACAGGCTCGAGCTGGTGCGCTTCAGATAGAAGTCGGTTGGAGCCGCGGGTCCGCCGGGCCCGCGGCGCCCCCCGGACCACGGGGCCGATGCTTTGCCGGCGAACGCGCCGGCGCCTATCCTCCCAGCATGCGCCCCGAGGAACTGCTCCCCAGACAGGCCCGCACCGCCGCTTCCGCGGAGGAGCTAAACGAGCTGATCGCGCGCGAGTTCCGCGTGCTCGGCCAGCGGCTGACGCGCGTGGACGGCGGCGCCAAGGCCAGCGGCCGCGCGGTCTACACGGACGACATCGCGCTGCCGGGCATGCTGCACGCCAAGATCCTGCGCTCGACGCAGCCGCATGCGCGCATCCGCTCCATCGACACCTCGCGCGCCGAGGCGCTGGACGGCGTGCGCGCCGTGGTGACCGGGGCCGAGATGCCGGTGAAGTACTGCGTCATCCCGTGGACACGCGACGAGGAGCCGCTGGCCGTCGATCGCGTGCGCTACATCGGCGACGGCGTGGTCGCGGTCGCGGCGCTGGACGAGGACACGGCCAACCGTGCGCTGGACCTGATCGACGTCGACTACGAGCCGCTGCACGCGTTCCTCGAACCGGAGGACGCGCTGGCCAACCCGGACGGCACGACGCCGATCCACGAGCCGAAGAAGCCGGGGCACAACGGCAACATCACCAAGATGGTGAAGCTGGCGTTCGGCGACGTGGACGCGAAGCTGGCCGAGAGCGACGTGGTCATCGAGGGCGACTACTTCTTCGAGGGCACGTCGCACACGCCCATCGAGCCGCACTGCGCCATCGGCTGGTACGCGCCGGACGGCAAGCTGACCGTGTGGAGTTCCACGCAGGTGCCGCACTACCTGCACCGCGAGCTCGCGCGCGTGTTCGATCTGGACGTCGCGCGCGTGCGCGTGGTGCAGCCCGCCGTGGGCGGCGCGTTCGGCGGCAAGAGCGAGCCGTTCGACCTGGAGTTCTGCGTGGCCGCGCTGTCCATGAAGACGGGGCGGCCGGTGAAGATCCTCTACACGCGCGAGGAGGTCTTCTACTCGCACCGTGGCCGCCACCCGATGAAGATGCGGTCGCGACTGGGCGCGTCGAAGGACGGGCGCATCCTGGCCGTGGACAACCAGAACCTGCTGGACGGCGGCGCCTACGCGTCGTTCGGACTGGTGACCGCGTACTACACCGGGCAGCTGCTGCCCGCGCCCTACGACTTCGCCAGCTACCGCTTCGCGACCACGCGCGTCTACACCAACAAGCCGGCGTGCGGGCCGAAGCGCGGCCACGGCTCGGTTCAGCCGCGCTTCGGCTTCGAGGTGCAGCTGGACAAGCTGTCCGAGCGGCTGGACATCGATCCGATCGAGCTGCGCCGGCGCAACTTCCTGCCCGCGCCGTCCCGCACGATCAACGAGCTGCGCGTGCAGTCGAACGGCTTCCTGGAGTGCCTGGACGCCGTCGAGCGCGCGAGCGACTGGCAGCGCAAGTGGCGGCGCATGCCGTACGGCCGCGGCATCGGCGTGGCCGGCTCCTGCTACATCAGCGGCACCAACTACCCGATCTACCCGAACGACATGCCGCAGTCGGCGGTGCAGATCGCCATCGAGCGCTCGGGCCGCGTGACCATCTGGACGGGCGCCAGCGAGATCGGGCAGGGCAGCGATTCGGTCGTGGCCTACATCACGGCCGAGGAACTGGGCGTGCCGCTGGACTACGTGCGCGTGGTCTCGTCGGACACCGACCAGGTGCCGGTGGACCTGGGCGCGTACTCGTCGCGCGAGACGTTCATGGTCGGCAACGCGTGCGTGCAGGCGGCGCAGCGGCTGAAGCGCCTGATCCAGGAAGCCGTCGCCGCGAAATGGGAAACGAAGCCGGGCGCCGTGGGCCTCGCCGGCGGCTGGGCCTTCGACACCGCCGACACCGCGCGGCGCATGCTGGTCACCGAGGCGATCAACCTGGCCGAGGCGATGCACGGCCCGCTCGCGTCGGTCGGCTCGTACAACACGCCCAAGGACGTGCACGGCGACTACCGCGGCGGCACCATCGGCGCCTCCCCGGCCTACAGCTTCACCGCGCATGTCGCCGAGGTCGAGGTCGAGCTGGAGACCGGTGTGGTGCGCGTCGAGAAGATCTGGGTCGCGCACGACTGCGGCCGCGCGCTGAACCCCGTGCTGGTCGAGGGGCAGATCGAGGGCAGCGCCTACATGGGCTTCGCCGAGGCGCTCATGGAGCAGCAGGTCTTCAAGACGGCCGACCAGGGCAGGGAGGGGCTGCACCACTGCCCGTCCCTGCTGGACTACAAGATCCCGACCAGCCTGGACACGCCGGAGCTGGAAGCGCTGATCGTCGAGTCGATCGATCCGGAGGGTCCGTACGGCGCCAAGGAGGCGGGGGAGGGTCCCCTGCATCCGAGCATCCCGGCCATCGCCAACGCGATCTTCGACGCGACGGGCGCGCGCATCGACCGCATCCCGTTCGACCCGCCCCGCGTCTGGCGCGCGCTGGCCGGGACGACGGCACGTGAGCGATGGGAGGCCAGCCGGTGATCGCCTGGAGCGACTTCGAAGCCGTGGACATGCGCGTCGGCACCATCGTGTCGGCCGCGCCGCTGGAAGGCGCGCACCGTCCGGCGTACCGTCTGCGCATCGACTTCGGGGAGGAGCTGGGCGAGAAGCAGTCGTCCGCGCGCATCACCGATCTGTACAGCGCGGACGAGCTGGTCGGTCGTCAGATCGTGGCCGTGGTCAACTTCCCACCCAAGCGCATCGCCAACGTCAGCAGCGAAGTGCTGGTGCTGGGCGTGGTCGGCGCGGAGCGAGGCGTGGTGCTGCTGTTCCCTTCGGAGCGCGTGCCGAACGGCCTGCGCATCGGTTGACTCGAGAGGGAGGCGAGGCATGAATGCACGATTCGCTGTGGCTGTGCTGCTGCTGGCGGGGACCGTGACCGGCTGCGGTCGGAGCGCGGCCGTCGAGAGCGGCCCGGCACCCTCGGTCGTCCCGACGGCCATCACCGTCGCCGGGGCGTACGACTACCGGGTGGATGCCGACGGCCAGATCGTGACGGGCACGATCGAGCTGCACAGCATGAACAACCAGCTGCACGGCGAGATGACCTCGAGCATGGGCGGCGTCACGGTCACGGACGTGCAGCAGGACGGCGATGTGGTCACGATGCAGCTGGAGACGCCGGCCGGGCCGGGCACTGCGGAGCTGACGTGGAGCGATGCCAACAACTTCACGGGCCTGGTCTACGTAGGTGGTACGGCGTACGAGATCAGCGGTACCCGTCGCCCGTAGGCGGCGGCTGAACCCTTACTCAGACGAGGTCGACATGCGTAAGACACTGATCCTGCTGTTCGTCGCGCTGCTGGCGCTGCCGGCGTGCACGCGTCGGGTCGAGGTCGGTTCGGACCCGAACCCGAATCCCGCGCGCATGATGGACGCTGCGGGCCCGATGGGCGCCTACGACTTCACGGCGCAGGCGGGCGGCCAGACCATCACCGGCATCATGAATTACACGCGCGCCGGTGGCGCCTACGGCGGTACGGTCTCGATCAACGGGCAGCCAGGCGAGGCGACGATCGAGAGCGTGGAAGTGGACGGCATGGACGTGACGCTGCAGTTGCAGACGCCGGACGGCCCGGCATCGATGGACCTGGATTTCGCGGGCGCGTACGACTCCTTCACGGGCATCGTCTACATCGGCTCGCAGGCGGTGGACATCCGGGGCGCGCGCAGACAGTGACGGTGGAGGGGCAGACCTTGACGGTGGAGGAAGCGATTCGGGCGCGGGCGAGCGTGAAGAAGTTCACCGATCGTCCGATCCGCCCGCAGGAGATCGAGCAGCTGCTGGAGCTGGCGGTGCAGGCGCCCAACCACCGCATGACGGAGCCGTGGCAGTTCCTGGTGCTGGGCGATGAGGCCAGGAAGGGCTACGCGCGGGTGCTCGGCCGTCGCAAGACGAAGAAGGTCGAGGATGCCGAGGCCGCGGACATGGTGCGCGAGAAGGTGATGCGGCAGACGCTGGAGGTGCCGGCGATGCTGGTGGTCACCATGGACCAGGCGGACGATCCCGAGATCCGCGAGGAGGACTACGCCGCGTGCTGGATGGCCGTGCAGAACCTCTGCCTGGCCGCCGTGGCGCGCGGCCTGGGCACGCACATCAAGTCGGGCGCGGTCATGGACGACCCCGAACTGCGCGAGGCCTGGCGCGTGCCCGACGACCGACGAGTGATCGCGATCCTGCACCTGGGCGAGCCGGACGGCGAGCCGCGGCACACCGACAGGATCCCCGCGACCCGCAAGACCCACTGGCTGGAATGAACCGAACCGCTCTCCCCCTCCTGCTGACGATCGCGCTGCTGTGCGCCTGCGGCGACGACGAGCCAGCGCCCGCCAGCGACAGCCAGCCCGCCGCGCCCGTGACGGCCTCACCGGACAGCGGCGTGCCGGCCGTGATCGGCGACAGCCTGGCCGCCGCCGATACCACGGGCGCGGCGACGCCTGCGGCGCCCGGCGCGGGCGAGCCCGGCCGCAGCGGCACGCCGCTGGACGCGCGGGCCGGCGCAAGAGACGCTTCCGATCGCGCAGGGACGGGTGGCGCAGCGAACAGGGACCGGGCAGCGACCACGGGTGGCGTCGACGCCGGCATCGGTACGCCCCGCTATACCGCTCAGATCGGCGCGTTCCTCGAGCCGGGAACGGCCCGTTCGCTGATGGCGCGCCTGGAGAGGCAGGGCGTGCCGGTCTGGACAACGAACGCGGTGGTCGCCGGGCGCGAGTACCATCGCGTGCGCATCGGCGCGGCGGAGACGATGGAAGAGGCGCGGGCGCTGCGCGAGCGGATCCGGCGCAGCTACTCCTGGCCGGTCTGGATCGCACCGCTGGGCCGCGCGGAGCTGGAGGAGGTACCGCCGGAAGCAGTGGGTGCCACGCGCGTCTGGGTCGGCGGCTGAGGAACCGACATGCTGCGCCTGCCCCGCTATCGCTATCACCGGCCGGAAAACCTGGAGGCCGCGCTGGAGCTGCTCGCGCGCCACGAGGGCTCGGCCATGCCCATCGCGGGCGGTACCGATCTGGTCCCCAACATGAAGCAGGGGCTGTTCGAGCCGGAGCACCTGGTGGCGCTGCGCGGCATCGCGGCGCTGCGCGGGATCGACGTGGTCGAGCGGTCCGACGTCGGGGACGACGCCGTCCCGGAGCACTGGCCGGCGCGCGAGCTCCGCATCGGCGCGGGCGTGACGCTGGCCGAAGTCGCGGCACACCCGCTCGTGCGTGAGCACGCGCCGTCGCTCGCGGAGGCCGCCGGACGCGTGGCGGGGCCGCAGCTCCGCAACGCCGGCACGATCGGCGGCAACGTCTGCCTCGATACGCGCTGCACCTACTACAACCAGACATTCTTCTGGCGGAAGTCGCTCGGCTTCTGCCTGAAGAAGGACGGCGACACCTGTCACGTGACCAAGGTCGGCCGCAAGTGCGTCGCGGCCCATTCGGCCGACACGCCGCCGGTCATGATGACCCTCGGCGCGAGCGTGGAGCTGGCCTCCGCCGAGGGCTCGCGCACCGAACGGCTGGGCGACTTCTTCGTGGCGGACGGCATCTGGAACACCGTGCGTCGCCCGACGGAGCTGGTCACGGCCGTACGCGTGCCGCTGGCACCGCCGCGCCGCTTCGCGGCGTACGAGAAGATGCGTCAGCGCAACTCGATCGACTTCCCGCTGCTCAGCATCGCGCTGGCCGGCGAGCTCGAGGAGGATGGCCGCGTGCGCGAGCTGCGCATGGTCGTCTCGGCGCTGGGCTCGCGTCCGCGCATCGTGAGCGGGCTGGAGAAGATCGCGGTTGGCGAGAGGCCGTCGGACGAGCTGGTCGACGCCGTCGCCGAACGCGCGCACGCGCAGTCGCACCCGCTGGACAACATCATCGTCGACCCGGAATGGCGCCGCGCGATGGTGCCCGTCCACGTCGCGCGCGCGCTGCGCAGAGCCTGGAGCCTGCCCGCGCACGAGCGGGCGGCGTGAGCATGGAGCACCGGCTGCGGGACGCGACCGGGCTGGACCTGGAAGAGGTGCTGCGCATCAACAACCTGAACGCGCCCGCGGTCAGCGAAGCCGACATCGACAAGATGCGGTGGTACCACGAGCATTGCGCGTATTTCCGGGTCGCGACGGGGGGCGACGAACGCATCCGCGGCTTCCTGAACGCGATGACCGCGGACGCGCCGTACTGGAGCGAGAACTTCGAGTGGTTCCTGGCCCGCGATGACGACTTCGTCTATGTCGACCGTATCGCGATCGACGAGCCGTGGCGGCGCGCGGGGCTGGGCCGCGTCTTCTACGAGGACGTCGAGCGCTTCGCGCGCGAGAACGGCATCGGCTCGATCACCTGCGAGGTGAACGTGAGGCCGCGCAACGAAGCCTCGCTGCGCTTCCACGAGGCGATGGGATTCCGCGGCCTGACCGAGCGGGAAACGGCGTACGGACCGCGCGTGCTCATGTTGGAGAAGATCCTGGATCGATAGGAGGCAGTAATGGCGGAGATCGTCATCAGCACCACACCGCACGCGGGCGAGCGCCGGGTGAAGCGCATCCTGGGCCTGGTATCCGGCGATGCGATCCTGGGCGCCAACATCTTCCGTGACCTGTTTGCCAGCGTGCGCGACATCGTGGGCGGGCGCAGCGCCAGCTACGAGCGGGAGCTGCGGCAGGCCAAGCAGCTGGCTTTGGAGGAGATGACGCAGCAGGCGCAGGAGCTGGGCGCCAACGGCGTCATCGGCGTGGACCTGGACTACGAGAACATCCAGATCTCCAACGGCGGCAACATGCTGATGGTGAGCGCCAGCGGTACGGCGGTGCTGCTGGAATGAGCGGACGCCTGGAGGCGATCTGGATCAAGCGGGTCCGGCGCGGCCCGATGGACCCGGCGCCACGCGCGACGCTGAACGCGGACTCGGGCATCGAGGGCAACGCGAACCGCGGCTCGCGGCGTCAGGTCACGGTCATCGAACGCGAGGTGTGGGACGCGCTGATGCTGGAGCTGGACGCGGACCTGGACCCTTCGACGCGGCGCGCCAACCTGATGATCTCCGGCGTGCCGCTGCGCGACAGCCGCGGCAGGATCCTGCGGGTCGGCGCGGTGCGCATCCGCATCATGGGTGAGACCAAGCCGTGCCGTCGCATGGAGGAGGCGCTGCCCGGGCTGGAGGAGGCGATGTGGCCGGGCTGGTGCGGCGGCGCGTTCGGCATGGTGCTGGACAACGGCGAGATCGCCGTGGGCGACCCGGTCGGCTGGGTCGAGCAGCCGGCCGCGAGCGACCAGGAAGCGGCCGCGCTGCCCGGCGCGTGAAGGATCCATGAGCGGGCGCCGTACGGGTGCGGGTGCAGACCTCGACGGGAGACACGCCTTGGCCGCAGCCGCCCTGACCGCTGAACTGGAAACCGAGTTGATCCGCGCCTGCCGGCGCGGCGAGAGTCGCATGTACGAACCGCTGGTGCGCGCGTACGAGCCGCGTGCGATCCGCATCGCCACCGGCATGCTGGGCGATGGCGATGCGGCCCGCGACGTGACGCAGGAAGCGTTCGTCCTGGCCTGGACGCGGCTGGACCGCTTCGAGATCGGGCGCCCGTTCGCGCCGTGGTTCTTCCGCATCCTGCGCAACCGCTGCCTGGACGAGATCCGCCGCGTCGGCACGCGTTCGGACTACGAAGGCGCCGTGGACCGCTCCAACGGCCGCATCCACGGCGTGGCCGCGCCGCATCCCGAGCGTGCGGCGGAGCGCCGCGAGGCCCGCGACCTGGTGTGGGAGGCGCTGCACGCACTGCCTACCGAGCAGCGCGAGCTGCTGGTCCTGCGCGAGATGGACGGTCTCAGCTACGGCGAGATCGCCGCAACGCTCGGCGTGCCGGAGGGCACGATCGCATCGCGGCTGTTCTACGCCCGCCGTGCGCTTCGCGACGCGCTCGACGCGGCCGGCGCCGGAAACCACCTGGAGGACCGATGAGTCACGGGGTAACGCCCGAGGCGCTGATGCGCTACCTGGACGACGAGCTGCCGCCCGACGAGAGGGCTGCGGTCGAGCGGCACATCGCCGGGTGCTCGGAGTGCGCCCGTGAGGTGGCGCTGTACCGCACGATGGGCTCGGAACTGAGGAGGATCGGCTTGCAGTTGCAGACGGAAACCGTGTGGAGCGGCGTGAGCCGCCGCATCGCGCAGCCGGTCGGCTGGGCGCTGGTCATCGCCGGCGTGCTGGTCTGGACGGCCTGGGGCGTCTACGCCTGGTGGACCGGCCCCGACTCGTTCGTCGAGAAGACCGCGGCCGGCGGCGTCGTGATCGGCCTGGCGCTGCTGCTGACCAGCGCGCTGATCGATCGACTGATCGACCTGCGTACCGACCCGTACCGCCGCATCCTGCGATGATCATCACCACCACGTCGGACATCACCGGCCGCCGCGTCGTGCGGACGCTCGGCCTGGTCCGCGGCAACACGATCCGGTCCCGGCACGTCGGCAGCGACATCATGGCCGTCATGCGCGGCCTGGTCGGCGGCGAGATCGGGGAGTACACCAAGATGATGGCGGAATCGCGCGAGCAGGCGATCGACCGCATGGTCGAGGAGGCGGAGTCGCTCGGCGCGGACGCCGTGATCTGCACCCGCTTCCAGACGTCCATGATCATGGCCGGCGCGGCCGAGATCATGTGCTATGGCACCGCCGTCGTGACCGAAGCGGTCTAGATCTCGACCGGCAGCGCCTCCGCCGGCTCCGCACTGGAGCCGGCGCTCGCGCCGAAGAGCACCACGCTGTTCTTGCCCGCGGTCTTGGCTGCGTAGAGCGCGTGATCGGCGCGGCGTACGAACTCCTGCCCGTCGTGCCCCACGTCCTGGAGCTGGGCGACGACCAGTCCTACGCTGAGCGTCACGCTCACGGGCGGCCCGTCCTCGGCGGGACGGAACCGGTGCGTGGCGACGGCCTCGCGCAGCTTTTCGGCGACCGTGAGCGCGCCGTCGCGGTCCGTTTCCGGCAGCACCACCAGGAACTCCTCGCCGCCGTAGCGCGCGACGATGTCCGCGGCCCGGCAGTGGCTGCGCAGCAGCTGCGCCACGACGCGCAGGACCCGGTCGCCGACCAGATGGCCGAAGCGATCGTTGATCGACTTGAAGTCGTCCACGTCGATCATCGCGACGGCGAACGGCTCGAAGTGGCGCCGCACACGATTCAGCTCCAGGCTGAGCCGCTCCTCGGCGACGCGCCGGCGCGGCAGGCCGGTCAGCGCGTCATGCCGCGCCAGGTGGAACAGCCGCGCGTTCTCGAGCATGGCCGACGCCTGTTGCGCCAGCAGTTCGAGGTCGGTCAGGTCCTGCTCGTCGAAACCGGGGCCGGGGGCCTCATCACCCAGCGTCAGGATCGCCACGAGGTCCGGGCCCAGCTGGAACGGCACGACGTAGCGGGCGTCCAGCAGGTCGAGCATGCCGTCCATCTCACTGCAGGCGGAGGCGCCCACGCCGTCCCGGCCGCGCACGAGCACGCGGCGGGCAGGACCCGGCCAGCAGGCGCGGAGATCCGCACCGGTCAGCACCGCGTTGCGTGCCTCGCCCCCCCCGTCGAACCGCCCGGACGTCGCGCGGACCCGGTAGAACTCGCGCGCGTCGTCGGGCAGCAGCAGCGCGGCGGAGGGCAGGTCGAGAGAGCGCCGCATGCGCCGAACGATGTGGCTGGCCACGCGGTCGAGGTCCGTGATCTGCGCCAGCGCCGGCACCAGCGTGCGCTGCAGCCTGGCCAGACGCAGTTTCTCGCGGAAGAAGACGGCGTCGACCAGCGACGTCAGCCAGCGCACGACCGGCTGGATCACCATGCCCACGACCACGAGCCCCGCACCCACCTGCCAGGGGGCGAGATCCATGATCAGCACCGGCCGCGTGGCCTGGCCCAGCGCCAGTGCGATCACGTAGAGCAGCCCGATCAGCAGACCGGTGGAAGCGCCGTAGATCAGACCGCGCCGGACGACCAGCCCGATCTGGAAGAGCTGGTAGCCGAGGATGGCGACGAAGAAGCCCAGTGCCTCCACCAGCGCCGTACCCGCCTCCAGCATGGGCGCCACACCGTCCGGGATGCTGCCGCCATTGAAGCCGATGCTGGCCAGGTCGTGCACCATCAGCACGGTCCACGGCGACATGCCGGCGAAGACCATCAGCGCCTGCCGCCGCCCCTGCGCGCTGGGATGTCGGAGCGCCGCCGTGCCGAGCAGCGCCAGTGACATCAGGCCCAGATAGGCGTAGCTGCCGATGTTGATCAGGGCGTCGACCGTGTGCGCACGCTCGACCGACATGCTCCACGGCAGCCAGGCCAGCCCCTGCCCCGTGCGGACCCGGCTGATCTGGTCCGCGTACAGCAGCAACGTGAACAGGGCGATGCCGGCGGCCAGCACATAGTGCAGCGGCAGGAACCAGCGGTCCCGCTCCACGAAGGGGTGCCGATCCGGGATCAGCGCCGCGAGATGCACGTACAGCGCGATCGGCAGTGCGTAGACCAGCGCCGCGCCGGCATGGTTGAGCCACAGGCCGAGCGTACCGCCGGCACCCAGGTCGAGCACCGGCCACACGATGGTGAGCGATCCCACCCCCAGGGTGGCGACGAAGACGCGCACGCGCGGGTCGTGCGGCTTCTGTCGGACGGCGGCGAGAGACAGCAGCGCGTAAAGGCCCAGTACGACGAAGTACAGGGCATCCCCATCGCGAAGTACGCTCCAGCCGCGGGCCAGGCCCAGGATCCAGAACGAAAACGCGAAGAAGTAGAACGCGGCGACTGCCGCCAGGAAGCGGGAGGAGCGTGTCATCTGGGGGTCTTTTTCCACCCGCGCGGGAAGTCGCGGGTCACGGACTCGGGGGAAATTCGAAGCTAAAACCGGCCATCCGCCCCCACAACCTTCTCGTTGCGGCCCCGGGTTGCGGCGCGGGGCGCCGCCGTCTATTTCACCGCGTGCAATCGATGCTCTGGGTGGCGCTGGGAGGCGCTTTGGGCGCCCTCGGCCGCTGGGGGCGGGCCGGATGGATCGCGCGACTGGGCGGCAGCGGCTTCCCGTGGGGGACGCTGGTCGTCAACGTCCTGGGCTCCCTGCTGCTGGGTGGCGCCGCCGTGGCCCTGGCCGGAGCAGGTGAGGAGACGCGACGCTTCGTCACGATCGGCCTGCTCGGCGCGTTCACCACATTCAGCACCTACAGCTACGAAACGGTGCTGCTGGCGCAGGAGGGCGCCTGGCTGCGCGCGCTGACGTATGCCGCGCTCAGCGTGGTTTTGGCCCTGGCGGCCATCGTGGCGGGCGGCGCGCTGGGGCTGGCCCTGCGCCGCTGACGGAACGTACACCGCTGGACGTCACGCGCCCGCGCGCGCTGCCCCCGGGTCGGAGAGCCGACGCATGAGTCAGAAGATCGTACAGGTCGACGCGTTCACCGCGGAGCCGTATCGCGGCAATCCGGCGGCGGTCTGCGTGCTCACCCGGCCGCGCGATGAGACGTGGATGAAGCGCGTCGCCACCGAGATGAACCTGTCCGAGACGGCCTTCCTCGTGAAGCACGAGGCCGAGTGGCTGCTGCGCTGGTTCACCCCCGCGCGCGAGGTCGATCTGTGCGGCCACGCCACCCTGGCATCCGCCCACGTCCTGTTCGAGGATGGCCACGCTTCGCGCGACGAGGCGATCCGTTTCCGCACGAAGAGCGGCCGGCTGAGTGCGCGTTCCAGCGGGGGCTGGATCGAGATGGATTTCCCCGTCGAGGCGGCCGAGAGCACGGCGGAGCCGACAGGGCTGCTGGAGGCGCTGCGCATCGAGCGGGCGGAGTGGCTCGGGCGCAACCGCATGGACGTGCTGGTGCAGCTGCCGGACGCTGCCGCCGTGCGCGACCTGCGTCCCGACCTGGTGCGGCTGGCGGACGTCGAAGCGCGCGGCGTCATCGTCACCGCGCGCTCCGACGATCCGGCATGGGACTTCGTCTCACGCTACTTCGCCCCGGCGTACGGGGTGCCGGAGGACCCGGTCACCGGCTCGGCGCACTGCTGCCTCGCTCCGTTCTGGGCGGATCGGCTCGAGCGCAACGAGCTGGTCGGCTGGCAGGCCTCGCCGCGTGGCGGCGAGGTGCGCGTGCGCTACGAGGGGCAGCGGGTCATGCTGACCGGCCAGGCCGTCACCGTTCTGCGAGGCGAGCTGGTCGTCTGAGGCCGGAGCGTCGCCGGGCCAGCCCGCGCCGACACCGGGCTGGCCCGACGTTCAGCGTCGGACGAACTGCGCCTCCTCGGTGCTGCCCTTCATGGCCGTGGTCGCCGCCGCGCCGCCCGAGGCAGCCATCATGATGCGGTCGAAGTAGCCGGCGCCGACCTCGCGCTGGTGCTTCACGGCGGTGTAGCCGTCCGATTCCAGCGCGAACTCCGCGTCCTGCAGCTCGACATACGCGCTCATGTGGTCCTGCGCATAGGCGCGTGCCAGCTCGTACGTGCGCAGGTTGAGCAGGTGCCAGCCGGCCAGCGTGATGAACTGGAAGCGATAGCCCATCGCCGCCAGCTCGCGCTGGAACTTCGCTATGGTGTGCGCGTCCAGCTTTCTGCTCCAGTTGAACGACGGCGAGCAGTTGTAGGCCAGCAGCTTGCCCGGATTCTCGGCGTGCACAGCGTCGGCGAAGGCCTGTGCCTCCTCCAGGTCCGGTGTCTTGGTCTCGCACCAGACCAGGTCGGCATAGGGCGCATAGGCCAGGGCGCGGGCGATTGCCGCGTCCAGCCCGTTCCGCACGTGATAGTAGCCCTCGGCGGTGCGCTCGCCCGTGGTCCATTCCCGGTCGCGCTCGTCCACGTCGCTGGTCAGCAGCGTGGCGGACTCGGCGTCCGTGCGGGCGATGACCAGGGACGGCACGTCGGCCACGTCGGCGGCCAGGCGCGCTGCGTTCAGCACGCGCACGAACTGCGCGGTCGGCACCAGCACCTTGCCGCCCAGGTGGCCGCACTTCTTCTCGGCCGCGAGCTGATCCTCGAAGTGGACGCCGGAGGCACCCGCCTCGATCATCGACTTCATCAGCTCGAACGCGTGGATCGGCCCGCCGAAGCCGGCCTCCGCATCCGCCACGATGGGGATCATCCAGTCGCGGGTGGTGCTCTGCGACTCCTGCCACTCGATCTGGTCGGCGCGCAGCAGCGCGTTGTTCAGGCGCCGGACCAGCGTGGGCACGCTGTTGGACGGGTACAGGCTCTGGTCGGGGTAGGTGTGGCCGGCCAGGTTCATGTCGCCGGCCACCTGCCAGCCGCTGACGTAAATGGCTTCCAGCCCCGCGCGCGCCATCTGCACCGCCTGCGCCCCGGTGAGGGCGCCGAAGGTGCGCACCGGCTCGTCCTCCCGGTTCAGCATCGACCAGAGCCGCTCTGCGCCGCGGCGCGCCAGCGACTGCTCGACGGCGACGGAGCCGCGCAGCGCGACCACGTCCTCGGCGGAATAGTCGCGGCGCACGCCGGACCAGCGTGCGTCGCTCTTCCAGCGCCGCTCCAGCTCGCGCGTCTGGTCCGCGAACGCTGCTCCCGCCCGAGCCCCGTGTTCCGGGGAGGCGCCATTGCCTGCCGCGCCGTGATTGTTCAGCTGCGTCATCGTGATCCTCCGTTCGCCGCGGCGCGGCTCAGTCGAGGTGGTCGTAACCGGGGAGAGTCAGGAACGGCACGAACTGGTCGTCCAGCACCAGGGAATCGAGCAACTCGGCGGCCTCGTCCAGGCGGCCGTCGTCGCCTCGCTCCGCCTTCAGCGCGGAGAGCTGCTGGTCGCGGATGCGCCGGTACAGCTCCTCGCTCATGTGCTCGCCATCGGCGAGCTGGACGCCGTGCACGCGCCACTGCCAGAGCTGGGCGCGCGAGATCTCGGCGGTGGCCGCGTCCTCCATCAGGTTGTGGATGGCGGCCGCGCCGACGCCCTGCAACCAGGAGTCGATGTACTGCAGCGCCACGTCCACGTTCTGCTCGACGCCCGCGAGGGTGACGGTGCCGCCGGGGACGCGCAGATCCAGCAGCGCATCGCCGTCGGGCCGCACGTCGTCCCGCAGCCGGTCCTTCTGGTGAGGTCGATCGCCCAGCACCTCGCGGAACGCCTCCCGTGCGACGGGCACCAGGTCCGGGTGCGCGACCCAGGTGCCGTCGAAGCCGTCGCGACTCTCGCGCACCTTGTCCTCGCGCACCTTCGCCAGCGCCCGCTCGTTGACCTCGGGATCGCGGCGCGTCGGGATGAACGCGGCCATGCCGCCCATCGCATGCGCGCCCCGTCGATGGCAGGCGCGCACCAGCTGCTCGGTGTAGCCCCGCATGAAGGGGACGGTCATGGTGACCTGGCCGCGGTCGGGCAGCGCCAGGTCGCCCCGGTGCCGGAACTTCTTGATCGCACTGAAGATGTAGTCCCACCGGCCGGCGTTGAGGCCGGACATGTGCTCACGCAGTTCGTAGAGGATCTCCTCCATCTCGAACGCGGCCAGGATCGTCTCGATGAGGACGGTCGCGCGGATGCTGCCGTGCGGGATCCCCAGCTCGTCCTGGGCGAGCAGGAAGACGTCGTTCCACAGGCGTGCCTCCCGGTGGCTCTCCAGCTTGGGCAGGTAGAAGTACGGCCCGCTGCCGCGCTCGAGCAGCGCCCGCGCATTGTGGAAGAAATAGAGGCCGAAGTCGAAGAGCGACGCGGAGATCGGTTGGCCGTCCGCCGTGACGTGCTTCTCGGTGAGGTGCCAGCCGCGCGGCCGGACCAGCAGCGTCGCGACCTCCTCGTTCAGCCGGTACTCCTTGCCGTCGGGATTCGTGAACTCCAGTTCACGCCGCACCGCGTCCATGCAGTTGACCTGGCCCGCCACCACGTTGGCCCAGGTCGGCGAGAGCGAGTCCTCGAAGTCCGCCATGAAGACGTTCGCGCCGGAATTCAGCGCGTTGATCATCATCTTGCGATCGACCGGTCCCGTGATCTCGACCACGCGCCGCTCCAGGTCGGCCGGGGCGGCGGCGACGCGCCAGTCGCCCTCGCGGATCTCGCGCGTCTCCTCCAGGAAACCGGGCAGCTCGCCCTGCTCGATGCGCCGCTGCCGCGCCTCACGCGCCGCCAGCAGTTCGCGACGCCGCGCATCGAATTCGACGTGCAGCTTCTGGACGAACGCGAGGGCATCGGGCGTGAGTGCTCGCTCGATGCCTTCGACCTCCGGGCCGCTCACCTCGAGACGGTCCAGCGCGGCGTCGGCCATCTGGTTACCCCCGGCTCTGGAATGGAAGGCGGATGGGCCTGCCGTGAAAGGCGGGCCGCACGGGGTCGGGAGGCACCGATCGTGCCATGCCGCGGCAGCGAAATCGCCGCTGGTGGCCCGTTGTACCGCTGCCACAGCCGCGTGCCCCGTCCCACAGTCAGGACAATCAGCCCGTCGGTGTCCTGCCCGCGCAACAGCGGCCGAAATCCAGAGCCGGCGGGTGGTTGTGGCCGGTTGATTCGGCCGCGCCACAGGCGTCGGGACGGGGTACGGTAGCTGCCATGCAGCGGGGCGGACTCTCGCGCCCCGCTTTCGGGAGAAGCAGATGAAGCTCAGGCAGCTGGCAGTCGCCGCGGCGTTCGCCGTCGCGGCCGCATCACCCCTGGCCGCACAGACGACGGAAACGCTGATCCGCACCGGCAACGGCAGCGGCCTGACGGTGGGGACGAATCGCGGCACCGTCTACGCGAGTCCGTACCAGGGCCGCTTCGCGGGGGACCCGACCAACGCGTCCCTGGACCTGTTCTGCATCGACTTCATGAACAACGCCTCCCCGCTGAACGCCGGCTACACGGTGGCGTTGACGTCGCTGGGCGCGGGCGCGGACCTGAGCGCGACCAAGTTCGGCAACCTCACGGGCGCGCTGTCCAAGTACCAGCAGGCGGCGTGGCTGATCTCGCACCACAGCACGGCGACCAGCACGGAGTGGAAGTCGATCCAGGTGGCGATCTGGAAGATCTTCTCGCCGACGGCGTATGCCACCAACAGCGGCATCGAGGCCGCGGCCAACAGCTGGCTGGCGCAGGCGCAGCAGAACTACGTGAACGGCCAGTACGGCAACTTCGTCGTTCTGACGGGGCAGGGCACCGCGGGCCAGTACCAGGAGTTCATCGTGGTGCGGCCGGAGGTGGTGCCCGAGCCGGAGACGTATGCGCTGCTGGCGACGGGGCTGCTGGCGCTGTTCGTCGCCTGGCGGCGCAGGCGCCGCGAGGACGAGCCTATCGAGGTCGGCGGCTTCGGCTTCTGATGGCGGGGCAGCTGGAACGGGCGGCCGGTGCGAAAGGAGAGCAGGCGCTCTCCCCGTTCGCGCCGGCCGTCTATCTGCTCGGCATCGTCCTGGTGCTGGTGCCGGCCCTGGATTTCACGCTGAACGTCTGGCCGCTGCAGCCGGACGAGGTGGGCTGGCGCTACGGCGCGGTCGGCCTGCTCGCCCAGTACCTGCACACGCCGCTGCTGGGCGTGCTGATCATCGGGCTGTTCGCCAGCGTGCGCGCGCACCGGCGCACGCTGCTGACCCTGGGCACGGCGTGCGCGCTGACGACGCTGCTGCTGCTGGGCGCGCTCGGCGGCTTCTCGCTGGACGCGATCCAGCTGCGCGCCGGCGTGGCGCCCGAGACGCTGCCGGTGTTCCACGCCGCCGTGCTGCGCGCGGTCGGCAAGCTGCTGACTGCCGCCGCGGCGTTCACCCTGTTCGCGACGGCGGCACTGCGGCGAGCGCGTGCGCTGCGTCAGACGCAGCGGCAGGGCGCCGCCCCGGTGCTGCGGCGGGCGCAGCGGCCCGCCCGCGTCGCCTCACGCTGAGCGGGTCGCCCGCCGCGCCGGTTCGGGAACGCGGCGCGGCCGAGGGAAACCATCCCGCACCGCCGCGCGTCGTACGATTCGGCGCGCGTCTCGTCCCCCGGCGGGTTGCGACGTCCGAGAGCCGCGACGCATTCTGCGCCGGATCCACGTATCCCCATGACAGGAACGTTCCCATGAAGCGAATCCTCACGATCTCGCTGGCCGCCGGCCTGGCCGCGTGCAGCGGGAGTCCGGAGCCTTCGCAGCCCGCGCCACGGGCCGCTGCTGCTCCGGTCGACACGATGGCGGCGATGCTGGAGGCCGGCCGTCGTGTCGCATCGGTCGAATTCGAGCCGGCCCGCGTCGAACTGGTGCGCGGTGACTCGGTCATGATCCGTGCGCGCCTGCTGGATGCGGACGGCAACGCGGTCGAGGGTGCCCGCTGGGGCATCCAGGACGCGCCCGGCACGGACGCGGAATCCATCAAGGACCGCGTGCCGAATGCGTACATGATGCGCGCGGTCTCGCCCGCCGAGGGTGCGGTGCGCGCGTTCGTCGCGCTGTCCAGCCCCAGCGGCGAGATGGCCTGGCGTCAGCTCGGCGAACTGCCGGTGGTGGTGCGCGATTATCCGGTCGCGCGCGTGGAGATCGACCCGCCGGCCTACGCCGCCTACGCCGGCACGAGCTTCCAGCTGGTGGGTCGTCCGATCACGACCGGCGGCAACGAGCACGCGAACGCCGAGGTGGCCTGGACCAGCGACACGCCCGACATCGCCACCATCACGGCCGATGGCGTCGCCACGTTCCGCGCGCCCGGCCGGGCCCGGTTCACCGCCTCGTCCGAGGGGCAGAGCGCCCGGGCGACGCTCGAGGTGCGCGAGAATCCGGTCCGGCGCGTCCACATGGACATGCCGTCGGGGCGCGTGCGCACGGGCGACGTGGTTCGCCTGAACGTGCGGCCGGTCGACGCGCGCGGTAACCGCGTGGAGGACCTGCGCGTCAGCTACGCGGCCACGCCGACCTCCGGCACCGGCACCGCCATGATCTTCGACGACGGCGCCTTCGTGGCAGAGGATCCCGGCACCTATCGCGTCAGCGCCACCGCGGGCGACGCGGGCGCGGTGACCGAGATCACGGTCGCGCCGCGCGAGGTGCGGCGAGAGAGCCAGTTCATCGGCCAGGGACCGGCCGGCACCGCGACCAGCGACCTGTGGGTGTTCGAGGGGCTGGACGGCCGGGACTACGCGTACACCGGCACGATGCAGGCGGCCACCATGTTCGCCTGGGACGTGACCGACCCGGCCAGCCCGGTCAAGACGGACTCCGTCACCATGGACGGCCGGCGCATCAACGACGTGAAGATCAACGCCGACCGCACCATCGCCATCGCGACCAGCGAGGGCGCGTCAAACCGGCAGAACGGCTTCACGATCTACGACATCCGGGATCCGGCGCACCCGCAGCGCATCACGCACTACACGCAGGATCTGACGGGCGGCGTGCACAACGTCTGGATCGACGGCGACATCGTCTATGCGGTGAACGACGGCACGCTGGACGTGCACATCATCGACATCAGCGATCCGGCGAACCCGCACGAGATCGGGCGCTGGGGGCTGGACAAGGAGAACAAGTACCTGCACGACGTGAGCGTGTGGGACGGCCTGGCGTACCTGTCGTACTGGGACGATGGTGTCGTGATCCTGGACGTCGGCAACGGCGTGAAGGGCGGCTCGCCGTCCAATCCGCAGTTCGTCTCCTCGTACAAGTACAGCTATCAGCTGGGCCCGGAGACGTTCGCCAATACGCACCACGTGCTGCCGTACACCAACCGGGACGGCCGACGCTACATCTTCGCGGCGGACGAGATCTTCGGCTGCCAGGAGTGTGACAACGGCCCGCGCGGCTACGTCCACGTGCTGGACGCGACCGACCTGGAGAACCTGGAGGAGGTGGCGACCTACAAGCTGCCGGACGCCGGCACGCACAACATGTGGGTCGAGGACGAGAAGCTGTACATCGCCTATTACCAGGGCGGACTCCGCATCGTGGACGTGAGCGGCGAGCTGCGCGGCGACCTGCTGGAGCAGGGGCGCGAGATCGCGCACTTCGATACGGACCTGGAGGGCGGCGACAATACGACCATGGCCTGGGGCCCGCAGCCCTACAAGGGCAACGTCTTCGTGTCGGACCTGAACACCGGTCTGTGGGTCGTGAAGGTGCAGCCGCAGACGATGACGCCTTAGCTGCGGCAACGGCGGCAACCGCGGCAACTGCGGCAACTGCGGCAACTGCGGCAACCGCGGCAACTGCGGCAACTGCGGCAACTGCGGCAACCGCGGCAACTGCATGGACGACGGGGAGGGGCCTGGCGGGCTCCTCCCCGTTTCCGTTGGACGGGAGCTTCTGCGCATCATCAACGAAGGGGATCGGCGCATTGAACCTGTGAGGGTGTCATGGACTCGGTGACGGCGGGCGAGGTGGTGCTACGGACGGAGCGGCTGCGGTTGCGGGAGTATCGCGAGGACGACGCGGCGTTCCTGCTGGAGCTGGTGTCGGATGGCGACTTCCGCCGCTTCATCGGGGACAGGGGCGTGCGCGACGAGGCGGGTGCGGGGGCGTTCATCCGGGCGCAGTACCTGGACAGCTATGCGAAGCACGGGTACGGCGGCTGGGTGGTCGAGCTGCTGGAGACGGGGGAGGCGATCGGTTCATGCGGTTTCACGCGCAAGCCGTGGCTGGACGCGCACGACATCGGCTACGCGTTCCTGCCGCGCGGCCGTGGGCGCGGCCATGCGCTGGAGGCGGCGCGGGCGGTGCTGGCGCATGGCCGCACGCGGCTCGGCCTGGAGCCGTGCGCAGTGGTGATGAAGAGCAATGCCGCGTCCATTCGCGTGCTCGAGGCGATCGGCCTCGTGCGCGGCGGCGCGCTGCTCGCGCCGGACGGCGAGGAGGTGTGGCTGTACCGGTAGGTGCGGAGTGGGCGGCAAGCATCTTTCACCGTGTTCGACGGCGGCGTTAGCTTGGGAGCCCCCAGAGAGCGAGGAGGCGGCATGTCGGAGACGCGGTCGGAGCGGTCCTGGCAGAACCGGAAGCTGACGCCGGAGCAGCACCGGGTCACTCGGCAGAAGGGCACCGAGCGCCCGTTCACGGGCGAGTACTGGAACGAGAAGCGGGACGGCACCTACCGCTGCGTCTGCTGTGGTACCCCGCTCTTCAGCTCGGAGACCAAGTTCGAGTCGGGCAGTGGCTGGCCCAGCTTCTACCGCCCCATCGACGACGACAACGTCCGTTCCACGGCCGACCTCAGCCACGGCATGCGCCGCACCGAGGTGCTGTGCGACACCTGCGATGCCCATCTCGGCCACGTCTTTCCCGACGGGCCTCGCCCCACCGGGCTGCGCTACTGCATCAACTCCGCGGCGCTGGACTTCGATCCCGCCGAAGGCGAGAGGCAGCGACAGGGGGAGGGGAAGAGGGAGGGGGAGGGGGAGGGGGATGCGAAGGCCGACGCGGAGATCTGACCGTGAACGCGCTCGGTCAGGGTATCGAGAACGGCCGCTCCCGCTGCTCGTGGTGCCTCGGGTCGCCGGAGATGGTGCATTACCACGACGCGGAGTGGGGTGTGCCGCTGCACGACGACGCGCTGCACTTCGAGTACCTCGTGCTGGACAGCTTCCAGGCGGGACTCAGCTGGCGGACCATCCTGCACAAGCGCGAGAATTTCCGCCGCGCCCTGCACGGTTTCGACGCCGAGCGCATCGCCCGCTACGGAGCGAATGACGTGGAGCGACTGCTCGCCGATGCGGGCATCGTGCGGCACCGGCGCAAGATCGAAGCGACGATCACCAACGCCCGCGCGTTCCTGGATCTGCGGGAGCGGGCGGGTTCGTTCGATGCCTTCGTGTGGGCGTTCGTGGACGGGCGGCCACTGCAGAACCGCTGGCGCGCGATGGGGGAGGTGCCGTCGAAGACCGTGCGATCGGATGCGTTGAGCCGCGCGCTGGTCGCGGAGGGGTTCCGCTTCGTCGGCAGCACGACCTGCTATGCGTACATGCAGGCCGCCGGTCTGGTGAACGACCATATCGTCGACTGCTTCCGCCACGATCGGGTCGGTGCGTCGCCGCGCCTGCCCCTCGAGGCGGTCCCGGTGGGTACGCAAAACGGCGCCCGTCCTCGCTCGAGGCGGGCATCTGTCCCCGCGCGGTGACACCACCGCGTGGCATCGTTGCCGGGGCTGGCGGCGGAAGTCGTTGATTTACAAGGGTTTCTGGGGTCGTTCGGGGCTGGCACCCCGCTTGCGCAGGAAAGGGCCGTTGCAGTAGAACCGGACATTCGGAGGGGAAGAGACATGACGAGGACTGTGCGCGTTTCGGGCGCGTCGCTCGCTCTCGCGGCGTTTCTGGCGGTCGGCACGACCGGCTGTTCGACGTGGGAGGCGATGAACAACACGGAGCGAGGCGCGGTGATCGGCGGTGCGGGTGGCGCCGCCGCAGGTGGCGTGATCGGCAAGCAGGTCGGCAACACGGCCGCCGGTGCGGTGATCGGTGCGGTGGTCGGCGGTGCCGCGGGCGCGATCATCGGTCACCAGATGGACGAGCAGGCCGAGGAGCTGGACGACATCGCGGGTGCGGACGTGGAGCGTGTGGGCGAGGGCATCGTCGTCAAGTTCGACAGTGGCATTCTGTTCGACACGGACCAGTCGGCGCTGCGTTCGACGGCGCGGAGCAATCTGAGCCAGCTGGCGGCGAGCCTGCAGCGGCACCCGGGCACGAACGTGCTGATCGTCGGTCACACGGATTCCCGGGGCACGGACGACTACAACATGAACCTGTCGTATCGTCGTGCGAACTCGGCTGCGGACTACCTGCGTCAGCAGGGCGTGGCGAGCAGCCGGATCCAGACGGCGGGCCGTGGCGAGACGGAGCCGATCGCGTCGAACGAGACGGCGGCCGGCATGCAGGAGAACCGTCGCGTCGAGGTCGCGATCTTCGCGAGCGAGCAGATGCAGGAAGAGGCTCAGCGCGCGGCGCAGGACGCGTCGGGTCGCTAGGCGACACCGGAGCGAGTGGAGGAGGGGGTGCGGCGTCGGACGCCGCCCCCCCTTTTTCGTGTCCGGCGTGGCCGGGCGAGCGCGGGCCCGGCAGAATGCGGGATGATCGAGCGACACATCGAGGTGCGGCGCACGGCCCGGTACTACGAGCTGGAGCCGGAGAGCGAAGCAGATCAGGTGTGGGTGGCCTGCCATGGATATCGGCAGCGAGGCGACCGTTTCGCGCCGCGGCTGGAGCCGCTGCGAGCGGCGGGTCGGTGGGTGGTAGTGCCGGAAGCGCTGAACCGGTTCTATCTGGACGAGGAGGCGGGCCGCCATGGTCCGGAGTCACGGGTCGGTGCCACGTGGATGACGCGCGACGACCGATTGACGGACATCGCCGACTACGTGTTCTACCTGGACCGGCTGCTGGAGCGGGTGACGGAGCAGCACGGTCGGCCGGCCAGCGTTGTGGCACTGGGGTTTTCGCAGGGTGCCGCGACGGTGGCGCGCTGGGCGGTGCAGGGGTCGCAGCGGGTGGACGCGCTGGTGGCGTGGGGCTCGCCGCTGCCGCCGGACCTGGACCTGCCGGCCGCGGCCGGGCGGCTGGCCGGCCGGCCGGTGCTGCTGGTCACGGGCGCGCGCGACGCGGCGTTCCCGCCGGGCGCGGCGCATGCCGAACGGGAGCGCCTGGTCGGCGCCGGGCTGGACGCACGCGTGCTGGAGTACGCGGGCGGTCACCGTGTGGAAGCGGATGCGCTGCGGCGGGTGGACGCGGAGCTGGCGTCTACTCGCTAGGTTCGCCGCGTGCGCGCTGGGGTCCGACGCGTCGGCCGCGCACGGTGACGATCACGGCCACGCCGCCGACGATCACGGCCGCGGCGGCGAGGACGCGGGCCGTGAGCGGCTCGTCAGCCAGCGCCCACCCGAGCAGCACGGCGACGATCGGGTTGACGTAGGCGTATGTGGACACGTGTGCGGGCGCGGCGTGGCGCAGCAGCCAGATGTAGGCCGAGTAGGCGACGATCGAGCCGAACAGCATGAGGTACAGCAGCGCGAGCAGCGAGCGGGTGGAGACGGCCTGCGGGCGCAGCTCGGCGAGTTCACCGCTCGCTGTTCCGACGGCGAGCAGTAGCGCGCCGCCGCACAGCATCTGCAGCGCGGTGGCCATCATCGGCGAATCAGGCACCCGCGCGCCGCGTGAGAAGAGGGAGCCCCACGCCCAGGCCATGGACGCACCGACGAGCACGAGCACGGGCACGAGCGGGGTCGCCTCCCCCCGCAGGGAGTGGGGGCCCACCAGCAGCAGGATGCCGAGCAGGCCGAGCGCCATGCCGGCCACGGTCTGCAGCGCGGGGCGCGGGCCGGTGCCGCGCATCCAGTCGAAGACAACGAGCCAGATGGGCAGCGTGGCCACCAGCAGCGCGGCCGTGCCGGAATGTACGTACTGTTCCGCCCAGACCACGCCGCCGTTGCCGCCGAGCAGGAGCAGAGCGCCGACGATGGCCGCGTCGCGCCAGTTGCCGCGGGTGGGCATGGCGGCCCCGGCGAACCGGAGCGCGATGAACAGGATGCTACCCGCGGCGGTGAAGCGCGCGCCTGCCATCAGAAAGGGCGGCAGCGTTTCGATCGCGAAGCGGATCGCGAGGTAGGTCGAGCCCCAGATCAGGTAGACGGCCGCGAATGCGGCGATCAGTCGGCCGCGGGACGCGGGCTGGCTGGGGCTGGGCATGGGGCGGGATGATATGCGGGCTACGGGCTACGGGCTACGGGCTACGGGCTGCGGGCTACGGGCTGCGGGCTGCGGGCTGCGGGCTGCGGGCTA